>ERZ772886.1409-NODE-1409-length-21632-cov-6.216805_pt1 | contig 21632 bp, 18 predicted proteins | sample MGYA00512128_ERZ772886 | MGnify/ENA primary metagenome ERZ772886 (study PRJEB29015, sample SAMEA2737698) | human gut metagenome | biome: human gut; feature: human-associated habitat; material: faeces | place: China | collected 2012 ... | reverse complement strand
CAGAGTAGCCGCAATGCCGGACGCGCCCTTATCGTAGGTGTGGTTATTTGACAGGCTGAACACCCGGATGCCGGCCCGGTAAAGTGCCCGGGCACAGTCTCCCGGGGTAGAAAAGCAGGGATAGGTGGAAGGCTCCAGTTCCTTGCTGCAGAGCGTTTCCTGGTTGATCCAGTTTACATCCTGCGCGGCATAAAAATCCAGCAGGTGCTCGTAGCAGTAGTTAAAATTATATCGCTGGCCTTCCGCTGCCCGGCGGGCTGCCTGTTTGTAGATGGGGGCATGAATCAGGTTGTCCCCGGTGGCCGAAAAACGCAGTGTGGTTGTAACAGGCTGCGGTTCCGGTTCGGGCGGGGGAACGCTTTCAGCGGTCAAAGGCTCGTCCTCAAAGGGGCCAAGCACGATGCCGGGAGTCTGGAAGCGCCAGAAGCCCAAGCAGGCCAATGCCGCACCAGCCACCAGCAGCACGCCCATCATCCTCAGAAAAACGGGTTTTCGTTTTCGCCGGTTCTGCGGTTCGTGCCGCGAATGTCGTTTCGTGGATGCCGCGTGTCTTGCCTGCTCCATTCCGTCAGCCCTCCTGCCGCTCAAAATGGTGGAAGACGCAGAGACCTTACAGCTCTGCGATCATGTTACCCATATTGTACAGGCCCGGCTCCTTTTTTGCAAGATAGACAGCAGCATTTATTGCGCCATTTGCAAAAACACTGCGGGAATATGCAGTATGCTTGAGGGTGATGACCTCGTCCGGGCCGCAGAACAGCACCTCGTGGTCGCCCACGATGCTGCCGCCGCGCACAGAGCTGATGCCGATCTCCTTCGGGTCACGCTTCTGGCGCACGGAGGAGCGGTCGTACACATAATGGTACGCGCCGTTATTTTCCTCGTTGATGGCGTCGGCCAGCATCAGTGCCGTTCCGCTGGGGGCATCCAGCTTGTTGTGGTGATGCTGCTCCACGATCTCGATATCATAGTTGATACCCAGCACAGCAGAGGCGCGCTTGCACAGCTCTGCCAGTACATTGATGCCCATGGACATATTGGCGCTCTTGAACACCGGAACGCTGCGGGACAGCTGCACTACCTTCAGCTGCAGCTCCTCCGAAAGGCCGGTGGTGCACACCACGATGGGCAGCTTGTGGGTCTGGCAGTAGGGCAGTGCCTTTTCCACCGCAGCAGGGGAACTGAAGTCGATGATCACATCGCCCTTGCCGTTCAGCTTTTCCAGACTGTCGTAGACCGGAATGCCGTTTTGCTCGCCGTCCTTCATATCAATACCGGCCACCACACAGCAGTCCTCCCGCTGTGCGATCATATCGCACAGCACATGGCCCATGCGGCCGCCAATACCCTGAATCACGATCTCTGTCATTGCTGTTTCCTCATTTCTATAATATGGCAGAATGCCCGGAAGCTGAAGATCCCGGGCATTCTGTACGCTGTTGTTATTCCTTGATCAGACCTGCAGCCAGCAGAGCCTGCTCGATCTTTGCCTTGTGGGCATCGCTGGGCTCTACCAGCGGCAGACGGCATTCGCCTGCGTTCCAGCCCAGCACATTCATGGCATACTTGACCGGAATGGGGTTCACCTCGCAGAACAGAGCCTCCTCCAGCGGCAGCATTTCCAGCTGCAAAGCGCAGGCCTTGGCGGTATCTCTGTCAAAGAAAGCCTGACAGCAGTTATGCACCAGTTCCGGCGCAACATTGGACACCACGCTGATGACACCCTTGCCGCCCAGTGCCAGCAGGGGAACCACCTGATCGTCGTTACCGGAGTAGATGTTCAGCGCATCACCGCACAGTGCAGCAACTCTGGCCACCTGAGAGATGTTGCCGGAGGCCTCCTTGATGCCGTTGATGAGCGGGTGCTTGCTCAGCTCCAGAGCAGTCTCGGGTGCAATGTTCAGACCCGTGCGGGAGGGCACATTGTACAGGATGACCGGGATGCCGCCGGCCTCAGCCATGGCGGTAAAGTGCGCCACCAGACCGGCCTGCGAGGTCTTGTTGTAGTAGGGGGTGACCATCAGCAGGGCATCGGCACCGCAGGCGGCAGACTTTGCTGCCAGTGCGCAGCCGTGGTCGGTATCGTTCGAACCGGCACCGGCAATGACCGGTACGCGGTGATTGACCGTATCCACGGTGAACTTGATGGCGGCCAGCTGCTCCTCATCGGTCATGGTAGAACACTCGCCGGTGGTGCCGCAGATGATGATGGCATCGGTGTGGCGGGCGATCTGATCCTCGATAATGCGGCCCAGCTCGTCAAAGTTGATGCTTCCGTCCTCGTACATCGGGGTGATGATGGCAACACCCGCACCGGTAAAGACAGGCTTCTTCATAGTAAAAACTCCTTTGCTGCGTGTATCGCGCAAAAATTCAGGCATTAGTCCATATAGCCCTTTGCTGCCAGCAGCTCGGCCAGCAGCACAGCACCGCCGGCAGCACCGCGCAGGGTGTTGTGGCTCATGCAGGCAAACTTGTAGTCAAACAGGGTATCCTCCCGCAGACGGCCGATGCACACAGCCATGCCGTTCTCGGTGTTGCGATCCAGCTTGGGCTGCGGACGATCCGGCTCGGTAAAGTAGTGCAGGAACTGCTTGGGAGCGCTGGGCAGGTTCAGTTCCTGTGCAGGGCCGCGGAAGTTCGCCCAAGCTTCCAACATCTGCTCCTTGGTGGGCTTTTTGTCAAAGCTTACGAACACGGCTGCGGTGTGGCCGTCCGAAACAGGCACACGGAAGCACTGTGCAGTGATGACCGGCTTCTCAGCATTGACGATCTGGTCGCCCTCAATGTGGCCCCACAGCTTCAGCGGCTCGCGCTCGCTCTTTTCCTCCTCGCCGCCGATGTAGGGGATCACGTTGTCCACGATCTCAGGCATCCGGTCAAAGGTCTTACCAGCACCGGAAATGGCCTGATAGGTGCACACCAGCGCCTTGCTCACGCCAAAGTCCTTCATCAGGGGATGCAGGGCGGGCACATAGCTCTGCAGGCTGCAATTGGACTTGACGGCGATGAAACCGCGCTTGGTGCCCAGACGCTTACGCTGGGCGGGAATGATCTCGATATGGTCGGCATTGATCTCAGGTACCACCATAGGAACGTCCGAGGTGAAACGATGGGCACTGTTGTTGGAGACCACCGGGCACTCAGCCTTGGCGTATGCTTCCTCCAGTGCTTTGATCTCGTCCTTGGGCATATTGACAGCGCAGAAAACAAAATCCACCTGCGAAGCAACTTCCTCTACCTTGGAAGCGTCCAGAACGGTCATCTTCTTCACGCTCTCCGGCATGGGAGTAGTCATGGCCCAGCGGGAGCCCACTGCATCCTCATAGCTTTTGCCCGCACTGCGGCCGGATGCAGCCAGCACGGTCAGTTTGAACCAGGGATGATTCTCCAGCAGAGTCACAAAACGCTGACCCACCATACCAGTTGCGCCTACGATACCCACTTTATACTGTCTATCCATTTCCAGCACCTTTCCTTTCAAAAAAACAAACAGCAAATCTTATCATTGTGCACAACACGGCTTGCAAACCGGACAGCGATGCAATATAATAGATACTGTTTATACAGATTCTATAATATCATTGATACGTTGTCCGTGTCAATCATCGGAAAGGCAAATGCACAGTATGTTAAAAAAAGATTTTTGGTATGATTTACCCAAAGAGCTCATTGCACAGGAACCTGCGTCCCCTCGGGATGCGGCACGGCTGATGGTTCTGAGCCAAAAGGACGACAGCATCCAGCACAAGGTATTCCGCGACCTGCCGGAATTTCTGGAGCCGGGAGATCTTTTGGTAGTGAATAATTCCAAGGTGCTGCCCGCCCGCATCGTGGGCGTCAAGCAGCCTACCGGTGCCGTGTGCGAGCTGCTGCTGCTGCGGCAGGTGAAGGGAGACCAGTGGGAGTGCCTGGCAAAGCCCGGCAAGCGGATGCAGCCCGGCACGAAGGTAAGCTTTGGTGACGGCAGCCTGACCGCTGTGGTGGACGAGACCATGGAGGACGGCAACAAGTACGTTACATTCTATTATGATACCGAAACGCTTTATGAAAAGCTGGATGAATTTGGCAAGATGCCGCTGCCGCCCTACATCACAAAGCAGCTGGAGGATCAGAGCCAGTACCAGACCGTCTATGCCAAGGAGCTGGGCAGCGCAGCTGCTCCCACCGCCGGGCTGCACTTTACCCCGGAGCTGATGGACACCATCCGCGCCATGGGGGTCGGCATTGCCGAGGTCACCCTGCACGTTGGTCTGGGCACCTTCCGACCTGTGCAGGAGGACGAGATCTCCGACCATAAGATGCACAGCGAGTGGTACTCCATCAGCGAGGAGACCGCCCGGCGCATCCGCGAGACCAAGGCCGCAGGCCACCGGGTCATCGCTGTGGGCACTACCAGCTGCCGCACACTGGAGGCTGCCGCTGCCAAGTACGGCGAGATCAAGGCTTGCAGCGGCAACACCTCCATCTTCCTGTACCCGGGGGTGAAGTTCAACTGCATCGACGGTCTGATCACCAACTTCCATCTGCCGGAGAGCACCCTGATCATGTTGGTGTCCGCCCTGTACGGCTACGAAAAGACCATGCACGCCTATGAGGTAGCTGTGGCAGAGAAGTACCGTTTCTTCTCCTTTGGCGATGCTATGCTGATAGTCTGATACAAAATTCGCGCTTTTTGCGATATTTGTATGTGAAAGGTAAGGATGCGATCTGCATCCGCCGCTCCCTTTACAATTACGGCAGACCGCTGCTGTGATCATTCTGATAACTTGCAGGCTCGTGGCCTGCATCGAGGCTGCACGGCTGTTTTCCGTGCGCAGAAAGGAACGAATAATCATGCCTTCTTTGACGACTTACACCCTGCTCAAGCAGGAGCACAGCGCCCGGCGGGGCGAGTTCAAAACCGTGCACGGCACGGTGCAGACCCCTGCCTTCCAGAACGTTGCCACCGCTGGTGCCATCAAGGGCGGCCTGTCGGCGCAGGATCTGAAGGATATCGGCGCGCAGGTCATGCTGTGCAACACCTACCATCTGCATCTGCGTCCCGGCGACAAGCTGGTAGCGGATATGGGCGGCCTGCACAAGTTTACCCGCTGGAACGGGCCTATCCTGACCGACAGCGGCGGATTTCAGGTGTTCAGTCTGGCAAAGCTGCGCAAGATCACCGAGGAGGGCGTGACCTTCGCCTCCCATCTGGACGGGCACCGCATCTTTATGGGGCCCGAGGAGAGCATGCAGATTCAGGCAAATCTGGGCTCTACCATCGCCATGGCCTTTGATGAGTGCGTAGAGAACCCCGCCCAGCACGATTACTCCAAGGACAGCTGCGAACGCACCACCCGCTGGCTGAAGCGCTGCAAGGCCGAAATGGCACGCCTGAAGCACGAGGGTATCTCGGTCAACCCGGATCAGCTTCTGTTCGGCATCAATCAGGGCTGTACCTATGCAGACCTGCGCGTGGAGCACATGAAGCAGATTGCAGAGCTGGAGTTGGACGGCTACGCCATCGGCGGTCTGGCTGTGGGCGAGCCCACCGAAGTGATGTATGAGATGATCAGTCAGGTGGAACCGCACATGCCCAAGGACAAGATCCGCTATCTGATGGGTGTCGGCACTCCCGGCAACATCATCGAGGCCGTAGCCCGTGGTGTGGATTTGTTTGACTGCGTTATGCCCAGCCGCAATGCCCGCCACGGCCACCTGAATACATGGAGCGGCATCATTAACATCAAGAATGCCAAGTATGAGCGGGACGAGCGTCCCATTGATCCCGCCTGCGGCTGCCCGGTGTGCCGCAACTATTCCCGCGCCTACATCCGGCACCTGCTCAAGGCAGATGAGATGTTGGGTATGCGCCTGACCGTGATGCACAATCTGTGGTTCTACAATCATCTGATGGAACGTATCCGGGACGAACTGGATGCCGGCACCTTTACCGCCTTCCATGACAGATACGTTAAACTTCTGGATACCCGAATTTAAACTTTAGCCTTGCAACAAGGCTGATAAGAGGGTATAATAGCATTATCTGAATTTTTGAGAGGAGATTTTGCCCCATGCAATTTCTGACTACCACGTCCGAAGGCTATATCAGCCTGTTCTTCACGCTGGCACTGATGCTGGTCCTGCTGTACTTCATGATCTACCGTCCTCAGAAGAAGCAGGAAAAGAAGGATGCCGCTATGCGCAGCAGTCTGGAGATCGGCGATCAGGTCACCACCATCGGTGGTGTCATTGGCCGCGTTGTCGCCATCAAGGATGACACCTTTGTTCTGGAGACCGGCGCTGACCGCGTGAAGATCCGCTTCACCAAGTCTGCGATCTCTTCGGTCGAAAAGCTGAACATGGACAAGGCTCCTGCCGACAAGAAGTAAGCGTTTACACCGTGCATACATGAACCGCCTCCCTGCATAGACTATGTGCAGGGAGGCGGTTTTGTTATGTCTGAGTCTCGAGGTTTCCCGGCGGAGCTTCTTTCGTTTCTGCTTTTCGGGGTGCTGGGGGTAGCTGTAACGGCGGCAGCTTTGGCATGTTTTGCGCAGCTGATGGCCGGGCAGGGCTGCTCCGGCAGTGTAGTGCCGATACTTGCCACAACAGCCGTGTGCATGGGCAGCCTGCTGTGTGCACTGACGGCAGCGTTTCGTAAAAAGGCGCGCGGTCTGCTGACCGGACTGCTCCAAAGTACATTTCTGGCAGTGCCGCTGGCGCTTTCTGCTATATGGAACGGCACAGCCGCTGAGCCTGCTGTGGTATGCCGCCTTCTGGCGGTGCTACTCTGCGGTTGCATTGGTGGGCTTCTTGGAGTCACCCTGCGCAGTCGCAGACACACGCTTCGTTGATCGATCCGGCAAATCGAATCCATCAGAGGGAGAAAACAGCGTATGTGGATCTATGAACAGACAAAATCAGAAGAAAACTTTTCTTTGCTGCCGCAGACGGTCGGCCTACCGGTGCAAACAGCAGAGTCTGCCCTTCCGCCTGTACCGGCACAGGCAGCTGAACCGGCAGAGCAATTGACGCAAAAAGAGCCCTGCATCCCGGCAAAGCGCCACGCCACCCAGGATTGCTGGCTGCTAGCTGCGGCGTTTCTGGTGGGGTGTACGGCAGCCGGTGTATTGCAGGCCGTATGCGATGCCCGGCAGACAGAACTGCTGCAGTATTATCTGGAAGCGTGGCAAAGGCTGTTTGCGCCGGGCAGTATGCAAGGAGCGGTACAGCTTTTCGGCATGGAATACCTGACACTCGGCCTTGTGGTCAGCCTATTTCTGGTATTGGGGCTGTCTGCCCTTGGCCCTGTAATGATCTTTGGCAATATGATGTTGTACGGCTTGGGCAGCGGGCTGCTTATGGTACAGCTATGCACAGCTGGTGGGTGGAAAGCAATACTTCCGGCGCTGCTATGGACAGGCTTACCGGCGGCAGCAGCAAGCGGTTGTCTGTGCTTTTTCGGGGCCTGCGCTTTGCAGGTCAGCAGCCGAATCCACGCATATTCTTTCCGCAAGCATCCCGGCGGACAAGCCCGCCCCGGGGTGCAGGCACTGCTGGGGCAGTATCTGCTGACCATGGTGGTGCTGCTGCCGCTTTGCGGTGCAGCGGCAGGACTTTCGTATTTGGGCAGCCGCCTGTAAATGGCATCCTTTTCTTGCGGGTTTTGGCGCAGTGTGTTACAATAACAAAAGACCATAATAAATGAGGGACAGACATGAAACTAAAATCCGTCTATGTATGCTCCAATTGCGGAGAGACAAGCCCCCGCTGGATGGGGCGATGCCCCAGCTGCGGCAGCTGGAATACCATGAACGAGGATGTTGTTGCTGAAGCGCCAAAGGCGGGGACTCCTGCCGCCCGTCAGGCTGCCGCGGCTCGTCAGGAGGGCGTGACCACCCTGACCGCCCGGCGGCTGTCAGAGATCAGCACCACGGAGGAAAAAAGCCGCATCCTGACCGGTATCTCGGAGCTGGACCGCGTATTGGGCGGCGGTATCGTGCTGGGCGGTGTAGTTCTTTTGAGCGGTGAGCCTGGCGTGGGTAAATCCACTATGCTGTTACAGCTGTGCGGTGCCATCTCCAATCAGCACAGCGTGCTGTATATCACTGGCGAGGAGTCTGTCCGGCAGGTCAAGCTGCGGGCAGCGCGGCTGAAGGTACCGCAGGATAACATCTTTCTGGCGGCGGAAAATGACGTGGATGAGATCTGCGGTCTGATCGAAAAAGAAAAGCCGGACCTTGTGGTCATTGACTCCATCCAGACCATGCGCTGCATGGATATCTCGTCCTCGTCCGGCACGGTCAGTCAGGTGAAGGAGAGTGCCGCCCGGCTGCTGGCGGTAGCCAAAAAGCAGGAGATTCCCATGTTTATCGTGGGTCATGTGAACAAGGACGGCGCAATTGCAGGCCCCAAGGTCATGGAACATATCGTGGATACGGTGCTCTACTTTGAGGGCGACAAGATGCTGCCGTACCGCATTCTGCGGGCAGCCAAAAACCGCTATGGCTCCACCAATGAGCTGGGAATGTTCGATATGACCGGCACAGGGCTTGCCGAGATCGAAAATCCCTCCCAGATGCTGCTGGAAGGACGTCCGCTGGGGGTTTCCGGCAACTGCGTGGCCTGCACCATGGAGGGCAGTCGTCCCATCCTGAGCGAGATACAGGCACTTGCCACCAAGACGAATTTTCCGGCACCCCGTCGCGCCTGCAGCGGATACGACTATAACCGCATGAACCTTTTGATCGCCGTGCTGGAAAAGCGGGCAGGGTACTTCTTTGGCAATCTGGATGTCTATGTCAATATAGTGGGCGGCATTGCACTGCGGGATACCGCCTGCGACCTTGCAGTCTGCCTGAGCATGGTCTCCTCGCTGCTGGACCGCCCGGTCAGCGATAAGCTTATCGCCATTGGTGAGGTAGGTCTGGGCGGGGAAGTGCGCAGTGTGCCCAATCTGGAACAGCGCCTGCACGAGGCTGAGCGTATCGGCTTTGAGCGGGCTGTTATCCCAAAGCACAGCCTTGCACACCTGAATGCCGCAGATTATCCCGGCATGAAGCTGGTCGGTGCAGCGTATATCGCAGATGCCATCAATGCGCTAAAAAATGACCGCCTGTGATGAAACGAGGAACCTATGTCGATTTATCTGGACGAAAGAAACCCCGGCAAGCACGCACCCTTTGAGGATGCTGCCCCGGATATTGTGGAATATGTACGTTATCTTGAAGTGATCGCCGGCAAAAGCGCCAATACGGCGTTCAGCTATTTTTGTGACCTGCGCGGGTTCAGCCGCTTTATGAAGCGCCGCCGCGGCCTTGTCCCGGCGGACAGCGAGATGCAGGACATCGACCCCAAAGGATTGGACACGGCATTCTGGGCCAGCGTGACCAAAGAGGATATCTACGAATACCTGTATTTCCTCAACCGGGAATGCGGCAACAAAAAGTCCTCGACTGCCCGGCGGCTGGCCAGTCTCCACGGCTTTTATGATTATCTGGTCAATCAGGTCAACCGCTTATCCGAGGACCCTACGGCGGCCATCCGCCCGCCCAAACAGGATAAGGTCTTGCCCAAGTACCTGACGGCAGAGCAATCCATTTCGCTTTTGGAGAGCACCCAGACCCAGAGCGATTTCCCGGAGCGGGATTATTGCATGGTGGTGCTGTTCCTCAACTGCGGTATGCGTCTTGCAGAGCTGGTAGGCATGGACCTTGGAGACATCGATTTAGAGCAGCGTCAGATCCGCCTGTTCGGCAAAGGCCATAAAGAGCGTATGGTCTACCTGAATGATGCCTGCGTGGAGGCACTGCAACTATATCTGCGCAAGCGCAACACCATGGAGGGACTTTCACCCAAGGAAAAAGCGGTGTTTATTACCCGTATGCGCAAGGAACGTATTTCGAACCGCAGAGTAGAACAGCTGATCTCCGGTGCAATGAAGGCTGCGGGGCTGAAGGGCTTTTCCACCCATAAGCTGCGGCACACCGCCGCAACGCTGATGTATCAGACCGGCAATGTGGATATCCTTACCCTCAAGCAGCTTCTGGGGCACAGCAGTGTGGGAACAACACAAATTTATACGCACTTACAAGAATTTCAGGTGCGCTCTGCCATTGAGGAAAACCCGCTGGGCAAGGTACTACCCATCAATGCTGCAAAAGCAAGTTTGGATACAACAGATGCAGCAGGGGAGACATCTGTTGAAAATGACCCAGCGGGAGAGGACGCTTCTGAGCCGTCCGGCCCTATGGCGGCCTTTGAGGGCGCTGCACAGGATGGCTTCCGGGCAGATATCTCGGCAATGTCCAACGAAGAAACCAACGATTCATAGATCGATACTTAAACCTGCACAAAACGTCTGAGACGATTCAAAGACCTATGGCGCGATCCGGCTTGACCGGATAACGTCATGGGTCTTTATAATTTACATTATAAGCAGTCAGCAGCAATACATACAGGAGCATCCATAGAAACGCGCAACGTAATGTCTACACAAAAACAAATGTTATAAAGCAAGCACCTAGATGCTTACTGGATGCTTACTGGAATAAAATGAATTACAAATGAACCGATGCAGCAGCACATAACACAGGAAGCATCTGTAAGCATGAGACAAATAAAACCATAAAATATGATAAAAATTGCAGAATGTGCAGAACGGCTGAACTAAGCCCGAAAATGAGCCAGCTGAGGCTGGAACGCCAAAAATCCGGGAAATGGGCATTTTTCACTTCCCTAAGTTTCGCATAACGTGCATTATACGAAACATGTACAATTAAAAAGAGAAGCTGCCCTTCTCTCTTTCTGTCAGATTTTCGGCAGCTTCTGTGGATGCTATTCAGTTTACACATGCCCGCTTCTGCGCCGCTGGACGTATTACCAGCATGTTCAAGCGTTCAACTTATGCCTGCAGTATCGTTTCTTTTCCTTTGGTGGTGCGATGTTCATTTCACCGGTAGCGGTTCTGTGCCGAAGTATGTACAGATGGCTTCGTAATAAATGCGTGCCACAGTCTTGCAGCCCTGTTCACTGCCAAAATGCTCCACATCCTCATCGTTCGTCACAAAACACTGCTCTGCCAACACTGCCGGACAATCCACATCCTCCAGCAGCGTAAAGCTGCGCTCAGGCCGAACCTGCGTGTAGGTATTCTCCACCAGCTGCTTCTGGTCGTTTTCCAGATAATAAATGTAACGCACTCCCCCTCGCCCGCGCAGCCTTGCGCCGATGCTCTGCATTCCACCGGCCAGCAGTTTTGCAAAATAAAAACTTTCCTGATGCCATGTACGCCCGGGCACTGCCGGATAGCATTCAAACCCGGCTGCCGTAGAGCCATTGGCTGCGGAGTTGCCGTGGATGGACAGCAGCAGCTGCGGGCTTTGAGCGCTGGCTACGGCTGCACGCTGGGCAGGCGTGGCGGTTGCATCAAAGCTTTCCCGGGTCTGCAGCGGAATGTAATTCGGGTCCTGCTCTAACCACTGAAGCAGCGCAGCAGCCGTTGCTGCTGTGACCTGTTTTTCCTCGACTACTCCCCTTGCGCCTGGGTCGTTGCCGCCATGTCCGGCGTCCACTGCCACACGGTACGGCGGGTCGCCCACCACAGGGCGAAAGTCCTCCGCTGAGACTGAGACTGCGGATTCTGCGGGTGCGTTCAGTTCCAGCGCCGCCTTCCATAAAAACAGGCCGAAACAGAGCATCAGTGCCGCAAAAACAAACAGCAAACCGTGTAAAAACCGGTTCCTCATTTTGCAGCGGTGCGTTTTACGTTTGCTATGTTTATTTACTGGTCTGCGCTGACTGGTTGGCATAAAGTTTTACTTCCTGTTCGTTTTACATTTATAATACGAGTATACTCGCCTTTTCCCTGCACTGCAACAAAAAAAGACTGCCAATTTTTCAAAAGGCAGTCCTTTGGGGTTATTTCAGTTCTACAACCGTCACGCCGCTTTCGCCTTCGCCGTAACGGCCAAGACGGAAGCTTTTTACCATGCGGTTGCCGCGCAGATGCTTATGGATGGCGGTGCGCAGTGCGCCGGTGCCGTTGCCATGGATCAGATAAACCACCGTCTGTCCGTTCAGGATGGCGCGGTCAATAAAGGAATCCACCTCCGACAGTGCCTCATCCACCGTAAGTCCCAGCAGATTGCACTCCATTTTGGCGGTGCGCTGTACGCGCTCTACCCTGCCGTTGGGACGGTTGGTATCGCCGGTCAGGCGGGAATACCGCTGCTGCGCCTTTGTCTTAGGCGCAGTGGATTCTTTTACCAGCTTTTCCGGCTGCTTCAGGCCCTTGAGGGGCACCTTAGTCTTGATGATACCGGCACGCACCAGAACATCGCCGTTTTTGTCTGGCAGCGCCAGAACGGTGGCCAGCTGGTTCAATTCTGCAATGCAGACCTCCTGTCCCACCTTTACATCCTTCAGCGGTACAAACTCCTTGACGGGGTTATGCACCACCTCCGTACCGGCAAACAGCTTTTCGGTCTCCTTTTTGGCAATTTCGCGGGCACGCTGCGCCTTCTGCTGGGCGCTCATGCGCTCGTCCTTTTGCAGCTGGCGCAGTTCATCGGTCAGTGCGTAGGCCTGCGTTTCCACCTGCTGTGCCAGCGTGCGCGCCTTGGCACGGGCAGCTTCCAATTCATTTTCGCCCTGCTGGATCAGTTCATCCCGCTTTTTGCGGGCTGCTTCCAGCTGATGGGAAGCTTCGTTGCGCAGCTGCTCCACTTCGTTCTGACTTTCCTTCAGCTGCAGCTTCAAGTCGTCCAGCTGACCCAGAACCGCATCCAGACGCTTATCCTCGGCAGACAGATGCTGCTGAGCCGCTTCAATGACGCGGCTGGGGATGCCCAGCTTTTCGCTGATCAGGAATGCGTTGGATTTGCCCGGTACGCCCACACTCAGCTTATAGGTGGGACGCAGGGTCTCCAGATCAAACTCGCAACTGGCGTTGACCACACCCTTAGTCTCCAGTGCAAAAACCTTCAGTTCCGCATAGTGGGTGGTCGCCATCAGCAGCACACCACGGCGGCGCAACTCCTCAATGATGGCAACTGCCAGCGCGGCGCCCTCGGCGGGATCGGTACCGGCACCCAGCTCGTCCAGCAGCACAAGGGTGTGCGGCATAGCCAGTTCCAGAATACCGGTGATTTTTTTCATGTGGCCGGAGAAGGTGGAAAGGCTCTGCTCAATGCTCTGTTCGTCGCCGATATCCACCAGAAATTCATCAAACACACAGATCTCGCTGCGCTCGTCAGCAGGAATCAAAAAACCGCACTGTGCCATGGCGCACAGCAGACCGGCGGTTTTCAGGGTGACCGTCTTACCGCCGGTGTTCGGGCCGGTGATGATAAGGGAATCGTATTCCCCGCCCAGTGCAATATCCACAGGAACACACTTTTGCGGATCGATCAGCGGGTGGCGGGCACGGATCAGATTAAAGGAAGAATCCGTCCGCACAGCGGGCTTGAAGGCCTTCAACTCCAGTGCAAGCCGCGCCTTTGCCAGCAGGATGTCGATTTCCAGCATGGCCTTGTAGCTGTACTGGAACTGCGGCTCAATGGCGGCCACCTGTGCGGTAAAGGCCACCAGAATGCGCTCGATCTCCTGCGCCTCCTGTGCGCGGTATTGCAGGATGCGGGCATTGGCTTCCACCACAGCCTGCGGTTCCACGAACACCGTAGCACCCGTAGAGGATACATCGTGGATGATACCGCTCACCTCGCCGCGGTATTCGCTCTTGACCGGCACAACATACCGGCCGTTGCGCATGGAAACCACACTCTCCTGCAGGTATTTGGAGGTGTCCATATTGCGCACCATGCTTTCCAGCCGGTCGCGGATGCTGTTTTCGGTGGCGCGGATCTTCTTGCGCAGTTCTGCCAGCGTGCGGGAGGCGGTATCCGATTCCGGAGCAGCACTCCGAACAGGAAAGTACCCAAGTAGGCAGTGACGGATTGGTACACGTTATCGTACCCGGAGTATATTTGTACTTCATAAGATAAGCAGTGTGAGCTGTTTATGAATAAAGGTGGTAACACGTAAGCATCAGCTTTCGTCCTTTTAAATAAGGGCGGAAGCTTTTTTTATTAGAATTTTAAATGCAGACACCGCACCCGCCCTTGCCGTAAATCTAAATGATTTGCAAGTGCGCACAGGTAAGACAGGGTGTCTGCGGAAACGGAGGATTTTATGACATTATATGATGAATTAGTGGCAAGAGGACTGATTGCCCAGGTAACAGATGAAGACGTTATCAAAGACTTAATCAACAACGGAAAAGCAACCTTTTATATTGGATTTGACCCAACGGCAGACAGCCTTCATGTCGGACACTTTATGGCACTGTGCTTAATGAAGCGTCTTCAGATGGCAGGCAATAAGCCGATTGCACTCGTTGGCGGCGGTACAGCCATGATTGGTGACCCGTCAGGACGTTCCGATATGAGAAAAATGCTTACAACCGAGCAGATTGAACACAACTGCGAATGTTTTAAGAAGCAGATGAGCCGTTTTATTGATTTCTCAGACGATAAAGCACTTCTTGTCAACAACGCAGACTGGTTGTTAAAGTTAAATTATGTCGAGCTGCTCCGCGAAGTCGGCGCATGCTTTTCTGTCAATAATATGCTGCGTGCAGAGTGCTACAAGCAGAGAATGGAAAAGGGCTTAAGCTTCTTAGAATTTAACTACATGATTATGCAGTCTTACGACTTTTACATGTTATACCAGAAATACGGCTGTAATTTACAGTTCGGCGGTGATGACCAGTGGAGTAATATGCTCGGCGGTACAGAATTAATCCGTAGAAAATTAGGCAAGGATGCAAGTGCCATGACCATTACCCTGCTTTTAAATTCGGAAGGCAAGAAAATGGGTAAGACACAGTCCGGTGCCGTATGGCTCGACCCTGAAAAGACATCTCCGTACGAATTCTACCAGTACTGGAGAAATGTTGCCGATGCCGATGTATTAAAATGTATCCGTATGCTGACATTCCTTCCGCTTGAAGAAATTGATGCAATGGATTCATGGGAAGGCGCACAGTTAAATAAGGCAAAAGAAATTCTTGCATTTGAACTGACAAAAATGGTTCACGGTGAAGACGAAGCAAAGAAAGCCGAAAACACAGCCAAAGCAATCTTTACCGGCGGCGATTCCGCAGATATGCCGGGCGCAGTCTTAACAGAAGATGCTTTCAAAGATGGTGTTGTCGATGTCATAACACTGGTACATCAGGCAGGACTTGCTGCTTCACGTTCTGAAGCAAGACGTGCCGTACAGCAGGGCGGTATCTCTGTAAACGGTGAAAAAGTAACGGAAATTGATGCTTCTTTTGCAAAGGACATTTTTGAAGGCGAAGGTGCGGTCTTAAAGAAAGGTAAAAAGACTTTCCGCAAGGTGACAATTTCTTAAAAATAAACGTTTTAAGGATTTTCATGGAAAGGATTGTGCCTTATGAAAAAAGAAGAAATTATCTATGTCAGGATTTTAACCGTCATCGGTGCTTCGGCACTGATGGCGCTGATTCTGATTTTCGGTGCCGGGAGCGGACTGTTTCAGCGCATTGCAAACGGTATCAACGACAATACACTGCAATTAAGCAATGTCGATGCCGCAATTTACAGCCTTTATTTTTATAAAGGACTGGATGTCCTTTACCGGATTTTATATGCAGTCACGGTTTTCGGACTGATTCTGACAACCGCCGCCATGTTTTTTAAGTTAAAAGGTGCCGGTATTTATGCGGTATTAAGCTCTGCATCTGCTGTTGTCACCGGTGCATATATTGTCCTTTGCAGTATTTTTGAAGGAAATACCGCACTGCGCCGCATGGTGGTTCATTTTTACTTAAAAGACGTACAGACCGTAGCGCCGGAGCATTTATTGGGATTGCATTGGATGGCCGGTGTATTTTTAATCGTACTGGGTGTGTTCTGCCTGGTGATTGTAAAGGGAACACGGCTTGACAAAATGAAAGCGTACAGCAGTAGCAGTAAAGCCGCCTGCTACAGCGTATTTATTCCGGTGCTTATGGGCAGTGTGATCTTTGAATTTTTGCGGGAATTACTGATTTCCGTGCTGTGCCAGCGCGGGGACACTTACACGGCTTCGGCTTATGCGTGTATCCGAAGTTATTATTTTGGAGGAAAATGGTTTTTTGACGATCCGTATGTATTGTATCTGATCCTTGCCGTACTGGGTATCATTGTTCTTTCCAAAATCAAACTGCCGTTACCTGAAAAATTACGCTCTGCATGGCTTGTGCCTGGCATTTTAACGGTTATCGGTGTCGTGCGCAGTATCGTGTATTTATTCAATGCGCCGCCGCTGTTCGGGTATCTGACGTTTGATGAAAAACTGTGTGATGTCATTGAAAGTGCATATCCGCTTTATATGCTCGTTTACATTCTGGATATGGTCTTTTTAATGGCTCTTGTGGTTATGATTTTGCAGGAGCAGGGCAGTACAAAAAAAATACTGGCTGTCTGCGGCATTGCCACAGCAGTCAGTATCATAGGGATTCTTATCTGCGGATTTACCGCGGGGCTTCCGGCAATGTATATTACCGCCGCCGCCGCAGATGTCATCGGATTAATCGGCCTGCTTTATCGCGGAAATATCCGTGGAAGCCATCATTGAGTAATTCGTGTAATAAACGACAAATCCCGGTTTGGCAGAAGCAGGTTTTTTAACCTCTTTCTTAATTACATAATCAATTTCAACCTTGTCCTGGTCGCGTCCTTTGGAGTAATAAGCCGCAAGACTTGCCGCTTCTTCAAAGGTGCGGTCAGGCAGTTCTTTGCCGCCGGTTCTTACGATAACGTGGGAACCCGGCATTTTTTTTGCATGAAACCACCAGTCGTTGCCGTTGGCAAATTTAAAGGTAAGCTCATCATTCTGAAAATTATTCTTTCCGACATACATATCGAAGCCGTCCGAAGAAATGTAGTGGAACGGTTTACTCGTCACTTTTTCCTTTTTGCCACCTTTGCCTTTTCGGTGAATGTAGCCTGCCTGAATCAGTTCTTCTTTTAATTCGACAAGGTCTTCTTCATTGACCGCAATATCAAGTGCCGTTGCAATAGATTCCAGATGCTGTGTTTCCGCTTTTGTTTCCTCAATCAGCTTGGAATCTGCTTCAAATGTACGTTTAAGCTTATTGTAGCGGTTAAAATATTTCACGGCATTTTCAGACGGTGTGAGCATCGGATCAAGCGGAATGGAAATCTCCTCGTTGGTGTAATAATTTAATGCCGTAAAAGACTTTGCACCCTCCGGGATATTGTAACCGTAGGTGTTAATCAATTCCCCGTATACACGGAATTTTTCTCTCTTTTCGGTATCCTTTAACTGTTTTTCCTGAATATCCAGCTTTTTATAGGAACGCTCTAGTGCTGTTGATACAATCCGTCGCAAATCCGAAGATTTCTGGCGGATTCGCGTAAATTTATCTTTTTCCGAATAAAAGCTTCGAAGCAGGGCACTGATAGAATCAAACGGCGTACAGTCCGCATACATCGCCATCGGAATCGCTGAAAATTCCTTTGGTTCACCGTTTTCATAAAAAATATTCGGCGCAAACTGACCGCTTTTTACCTGTTCCATGCAGTCCGAAAAAATGTGGTATAAGTGAAGCTGTTCATTTTCCTCCAGACAGTTTGCCGGTTTTTCGCTTGAAACAGAAGCTTCATAGCAGATTTCCTCCGCAACGGCAGGACTGATACCGGTATAGCCGGTGTAAACCGCCTTTGAAAGCGGCATCGGCTTTGTAAAAACAGCTTCTGCAAATTCGGCATCGTTTGTCTGCAGCGGATTCTTTTTATGCATGGTCTGCGGGATAAAATACGTCCGTCCCGGCAGCACCTCACGCACGGAGCTTGTCTGTGAAGAAATGTGCTTAATGCTGTCTAAAATATTCTGTTTGTCATCACAAAAAATGATGTTGCTGTGCTTTCCCATAAATTCGGCAATCAGGTGCTTGCGGCACAAATCACCTAAATCATTTAAGTGTTCAATTTCAAAGTCGAGGATTCGCTCCAGTCCCGGCTGTGTAATCGAGATAATTCTGCCGTTGTTTAAATGCTTGCGTAAAAGCATACAAAAATTCGGTGCCGTCATCGGGCTCGGTTTATTTTCTTCTGAAAGATAAATCAGCGGCAGGCTGGCATTGGCTGAAATGACAAGCCTGTACTGCTGTTTTGGTGTTTTAATCGTAAAGAGCAGTTCATCGGTTTCAGGCTGTGCGATTTTATAAAGTCTGCCGCCAAGTAAGGTCTGCTCTAATTCCTGTCTGATATTTGCAATTACAATTCCATCTAAAGCCATTGTTTTAATTCCTTTATATCTATTTTTTATGTAGTCCCATGATAGCACATTTTTTGACTGGTGTCTTGTACTTTTGCACAGGAGTTGCTATAATACATTGGTTATTGATATAATCAAAATAAAACTACCGAAACATCAGTTTGGATTGGAGGACACAATGATAAAGAGCATGACTGGCTTTGGCCGCAGTGAAATAAGTGAGGGGAAACGCAAGATTTCCGTGGAAATGAAGTCAGTTAATCATAGATATTTGGAAGCGGGTATCAAAATGCCAAAGAAATTAAACATTTTTGAGGCGCGTATCCGTGATTTATTAAAAAAATATGCACAGCGCGGAAAGATTGACATTTTCATTACCTATGAAGACCTTTCCGAAACCAATGTCAATTTAAAATATAACCGCGACATTGCGGCAGAATATATGGATATTTTTGAACAGATGGCATCACAGTTTCATCTTGACAATGATATGACGGTTTCCGCACTTTCAAGATATCCGGAGGTCATTACGACAGAGGAAGTCAAGGTCGATGAAGAAGAACTGTGGCATTTTATTGAAAAAGCCGTATGCGCCGCGTGTGAACAGTTTGTTGCCGCCCGCATTACCGAAGGGGAACATTTAAAGAAAGATTTGCTTGATAAGCTTGATAATATGGCAGGGCTGGTTGATTTTATCGAAGCACGCAGTCCGCAGATTATGAAAGAGTACCGCGGCAAATTAGAGCAGAAAGTGACAGAACTTCTCGGAGAAAATCCGTTTGATGAAAATAAGATGGCGGCGGAAGTAATTTTATATGCGGATAAAATCTGTGTCGATGAAGAAACTGTCCGTTTAAGAAGCCATATTGACCATGCAAAAAGCTGCTTGAACGAAGACGGCGGTATCGGCCGCAAGCTGGACTTTATCGCACAGGAAATGAACCGCGAAGCCAACACCATTTTATCGAAAGCAAATGACCTTGAAATTTCAAATAAGGCGATTGATTTAAAAACAGAAATCGAAAAGGTACGCGAACAAATTCAGAATATTGAATAAAACTGCTTGCCAGCTTTCGGAAACTTATGTATAATAAAGAGTACGAATGAAAATAGAGGGATTGCCATGAATAACAGAGGAATTTTAATTGTTCTTTCCGGATTCTCAGGAGCCGGTAAAGGAACGGTTGTAAAGAACATTTTAAAGACGTATCCGGATGAATATGCGGTATCTGTTTCTGCAACCACAAGAGCGCCAAGAGAAGGTGAAACCGACGGCAGGGAATATTTTTTCAAATCCACTTCCGAATTCCAGAAGATGATTGCCACAGGCGAACTGATCGAATATGCGCAGTACGTGGGCAACTATTACGGCACACCGCGCCGCTATGTGGAAGAACAGCTTGAAGCCGGTAAGAATATCATCCTTGAAATTGAGATACAGGGAGCTTTTAATATTAAAAAGATGTTTCCTGATGCAGTGCTGATGTTTTTAATGCCGCCGACTGCGGCAGAGCTTGAAAACCGTCTGCGTGGCAGGGGAACAGAAGACGAAGCCACGATTAAAGCGCGTCTTGCCCGTGCGACACAGGAAGCGGAAGGCGTTGAAGGGTATGACTATATTGTTATCAATGATACGGTCGATGCCTGTACACAGCGTATCCACGAAATTGTTACCAGTGAGAAGATGAAAGCTTCCCACAACCTGACTCTGATTGAAGACATCAGAGAAGACTTAAAAATCTATGCAAAAGGAGAATAAACCATGATACATCCATCGTATTCAGAATTAATGAACGTTATCAACAGCGGGGTAGAAGAAGGCGAACAGCCGTTAGTACAGAGCCGCTATTCAATTGTAAAGGCTGCTGCTACCCGTGCAAAGCAGATTATTGATTCCAGAGCCATTGAAGAAAAGCTTTTGAAAATGCCTGAAAAGGATAAAGATAAGGTCAGTGAGCCGGTACTTTCCGATGACGAAGAATTCCGTTTAAAGCTCGGTGAGCCGACTATTCCGAAGTCAAGCAACATGAAGCCTTTATCAATCGCCGTAGAAGAACTCTACGAAGGCAAGGTAAAGATTGTAAACAACGCAAACGACATCAGCGAAGATGAATAAAGCCAATATAAAATAATGCACTGTGGCATATATATTTTGTAAACGGTGCGGATTATTTTTAAATGATGCCTGGGATATGTTCCGATATGTGAGTGTATCTCAGGCTTTCTTTTATTTTATTCATTGGCGGCGCATTGTCAGTGGCAAATATAGGTATTGCAATCAGATTTAGCACCAATATTGTCATTAGTGGCGTTAGTTCGCATTTTATACTATAATTGTATATTAAATATTTCAGATAAAATAAAAAGGAGTTGTGTCCTATGAGCGGAAAATATAATGAATCAAATCAGTCTATCAGTTGTTCTGTCTGTAAGCAGTGCGGCGGCTGTCAGTACGTTGATATTCCTTACGAAAAGGAATTAAAGAAAAAAAGTGCCTATTTAAAACAGCTTTTTGAAGGGATCTGCACCGTTGGAGAAGTACACGGTATGTATCGTCCTGCATTTTACCGCAACAAAGTGCATGCCGTTGTCGGTCTTGACAAGCGGAAAGGCATTGTGACCGGAACTTATGCGGAAGGCACACACCGCCTTGTCCCGGTCGATGTCTGTATGATTGAAGACCAGAAGGCTGACAGCATTATTGCAACACTGCGCGAACTGTTTGCTTCCTTTAAATATGTACCGTACAACGAAGATACGCACCGTGGATTTATGCGCCACATTTTAATCCGCCGCGGATTTTCCACGAAAGAAATGATGGTTGTCTTGGTGACCGCCGACAATAAATTTCCGTCCAAAAATAATTTTCTCAAGGCACTGCTTGAAAAGCACCCGGACATTACAACCGTTGTGCAGAATATCAACGATTACTCTACAAGCATGGTTCTTGGCAAAGCCAATAAGGTTTTATATGGAAAAGGTTATATTGAGGACGTGCTGTGCGGCTGCCGCTTCCGTATCAGCCCGGAATCTTTTTATCAAATTAATCCGTCACAGACCGAAAAGCTGTACAAAACGGCTATCAGGCTGGGCGGCATTACAAAAAATGATGTGGTCATTGATGCGTACTGCGGCATCGGAACGATTTCCCTGTTCCTTGCAAAGAAAGCAAAGCAGGTATATGGCGTGGAGATCGTACCGCAGGCCATAGACGATGCGAAGAATAATGCAAAGATCAATGACATTACGAATGCGGAATTCTATGTAGGCAAGGCAGAAGAAGTTCTGCCGGAATATTACCGTGAATATCAGGAAAGCCATGGAGGAGAGTAAGGTCGTAG
>ERZ772886.1406-NODE-1406-length-21641-cov-14.567451_pt1 | contig 21641 bp, 17 predicted proteins | sample MGYA00512128_ERZ772886 | MGnify/ENA primary metagenome ERZ772886 (study PRJEB29015, sample SAMEA2737698) | human gut metagenome | biome: human gut; feature: human-associated habitat; material: faeces | place: China | collected 2012 ... | reverse complement strand
CTATAAATCCTATACCTTTATGGTGGAGAAGCTGGGCTTCACCACCCTGACCCAGCGGGACAGCCAGCAGTCCGGTAACATGGGCCTGGGCGGTTACGATGTGGGTGTCACCACGGAGGAGATGGCTGCGGCCTATGCCGCCATCGCCAACGACGGCGTATACACCAAGCCCCGGACATGGCTGCGGGTGGAGGACTCCGAGGGGAATGTCGTCATGGAGAACGAGACCTCCGCCCACAGCGCCATGAAGGAGACTACCGCCTATCTGCTGCGGGATATACTGGAGAGCGTTATCACCAGCGGTACCGGTACGGAGGCATATTTCTCCGGCATGACCATCGCCGGTAAGACCGGTACCACGGATGACAACCGGGACCGTTATTTCGTGGGCTTCAGCCCCTACTACTGCGCTGCGGTATGGACGGGCTATGAGTCCAACGATGAGCTGTCCTACGGTATGGGCAACGGCTCGGCGCAGCTGTGGAAGCAGGTGATGCGGGAGATCCATGGTGATCTGGAGGACAAGGCCTTCGACAGCTGCACCGGCCTGACGCAGGTGACGGTGTGCTCCGACAGCGGCCTGCTGGCCACGGATGCCTGCACCAAGGACCTGCGGGGCAACCGTGTCCGCACCGTGACGGTGGCGGCGGATACGGCTCCCACGGCGACCTGTAACGTTCACAAGATGGTGGATTATTGCACCGAGGGGAAGCATATTGCCACCCAGTACTGCCCCAAGGACAAGGTGAAGCAGGTGGCGGTGCTGGACTGGAACCGGGCGCTGTTCAACGATATCAAGGCCAGGGACCATGAGTACCTGTTGAAGGTGCTGGACGGCTCCGCTACGCCCAACGATCCCAAGGATGATATCTGCCCGGCGCACCAGAAGGCCATCACACCGGTGACACCTACCGACCCCACCAAACCGACAACCCCCACCAAACCGACGACCCCCACGGATCCGACAGATCCCACCACGCCGGATACCGGCGGCGCTGAGGACTCCGGCGGCGTTGGGGACTCCGGCGGCGTTAGAGGCGGCGGCAGCTGGTGGAAACGACCGTAAGTAGAGAAACGAAAATGCAGCCTGTGAGCGGTGCTCACAGGCTGCATTCTTGCGAGGCGGTGAAAAAGAAGGGGTATGGCTCTGCCGTACCCCTTCTTTTCTTGCATAATAGGGAGATCAGAAGCTGCGGATGATATCCACGATCTCGGTGCCGATGCGCTTCTGAGCCTCCACGGTGGCAGCGCCGATGTGGGGCGTGCAGGACACCATGGGATGGCTGTACAGAGCGGCGTTGGCAGTGGGCTCGTCGGCGTAGACGTCCAGACCGGCGGCCCGAACCTTGCCGGACTCCAGAGCGGCCAGCAGGGCGTCCTCGTCCACGTTGGCACCACGGGAGGTGTTGATGATGACCACGCCGTCCTTCATCTTGGCAAGGGCCTCGGCGTCCACGATGGCCTTGTCGCCGCCGGGGGCGCAGAGGATGATGATGTCGGACTGGGAGAGCAGCTCGTCCATGCTGACGAAGTGCATGGTCTCGCACTCGCAGCCCTCGGGCTTGGTGCGGTGGACCACGGAGAGGACCTTGGCGCCCAGGGCCTGGCACTTGTCGCCCACCATGCGGCCGATGCGGCCGTAGCCGATGACGCCAACGGTCTTGCCGGAGACCTCAAAGCCCTTGGAGTAGGCCTTCTTCTCCCACTTGTTCTCCCGCATGGTGTGGCCTGCGATGGAGATGCTGCGGGCGCAGGAGAAGAGCAGGGAGATGGCCAGCTCCGCCACGGCGTTGGAGGAGGCCCGGGGGGTGTTCCTGCAGGCGATGCCGGCGGCCTCGGCGTAAGGGATGTCGATGTTGTCCATGCCGACGCCGGCGCGGATGATGAGCTTCAGCTTGCCGCCCTTGGCCTCGTCGATGTGGTTGGCGCGGACCTTGGTCTTGGAGCGGACGACGACTGCGTCAAACTCACGCAGGGCAGCGCCCAGCTGATCCGGCTCATAGAACTGCTCGACGACCTCGTGGCCTGCCTCGCGCAGCTGCGCCATGGCGGTCTTGTCCATTCCATCAGTTACGAGAATACGCATGATAAAATCTCCTTATATTTGTTCTGTGAAACAAGGCGCGACAGGATATGCCGCGCCTTGTAGGTTTTCTTATTTGCCGTAGTTGGCTTCGAAGTTCTTGAGGAACTCGACGAGCGCTTCCACGCCCTCCTTGGGCATGGCGTTGTAGATGGAAGCCCGGAGACCGCCCACGCTCTTGTGGCCCTTCAGGTTGTCGAACCCGGCGGCCTTGGCGGAGGCCGCCACCTCGGCATCCTGCTCCTTGGAGGGGGAGAAGAAGGGAACGTTCATCAGGGAGCGGTCCTCCTTCCGGACAGCGGCAGTGAAGAATTGGCTCCGGTCCAGGAAATCGTACAGAACGGCGGCCTTTTCTTCGTTACGCTGTGCCATGGCCTCCAATCCGCCGTTGGCCAGCAGGTATTGGAACACCTTGCCGCAGCAGTAGATGGACCAGCAGTTGGGAGTATTATAAAGGGAGTCGGCGTCAGCGTGGGTCTTGTAGCGGAGATAGGTGGGGACGAATTCCGGCAGATCCTCCCGGATCAGGTCCTCCCGGATGATGACAATGGCCATGCCGGCGGGGGCGACGTTCTTCTGGACGCCGGCCCAGATCAGACCGTACTTGCTGACGTCGCAGGGGCGGGAGAGGAACAGGGAGGACTGGTCCGCCACCAGAATTTTGCCCACCGCACATATTAGCTTGATTGCTGCCAGTGCCGCCACACATATTGTTATTATTTGCAGCAGTATTATTTTGCATAGTACGAGCATAATTAGTTTTCATTTGTTTTACTTTTTTAGCTAAAACCATTAATGCTTCTTGATACTCTTCATTTTCAGGATTAAGTTCAGCAGCAATTTTTACATGATTAACTCCAGCTTTAAACCATCCTTTTTTTAATAAAACAAAACCTTCAAGGTAATTCCATTCAGCAGAAGATTTATCAGAAATTAAATTTAATTGAGTTTCAGCTGATAAAAATTGTTGGTTTTCTATTAAATCACGAATATCCTTATATTTATATTCGTTGATTAAAGAATTATAAGCAGTATTTAATTCAGAAATTTTATCTTCAGCAAGAGGTTCTTCGGAAGAACCTTGGTAATTACTTATATCATAGGTATTTGCAAGTGATTCATAAGCTGTTTTAATTTCGTCTAAAGAAGCATTAGGACGTATGCCTAGTACTTTATAAGGGTTCATATTAAATCTCCTTAAAAAGATTATTAAAGTCAATTATAATATATTCATAATAAGTTAAATAAGTGATTCATTAACCTAAATGCAGCTTATTAAATCACCACCAATACATTCGCAGCATTTATCCATACAAATAAGATCACAACAACTAAAATTTCCACAATCACAGCAACAATCATCACACGCTGGGTCTGACGCGTCTGAACACCGTGGCGAGCAAACAGGAGTACGAACAGGCCTTCCAAGCCTGGGCCCAGGACAAACCCGAATACCGCGACGTGCTCAAAGAGCTCAAAGCGGAGTACGCCCGCATCTTCGACGCCTACTTCGCACTCGAACTGATGAGCGAAACCATCCGCACCGGCGAGCTCAACCGGATTTACAACCGGCCCTCGTTCGGCGACGAAATCTATCCCCAGGTGAAGGCGCTCAACCGCGACCTTTTCCGCGTGCTGTACCGCGAATATTACGACAACTGCCCGCAAGAGTACATGGTACCGCTCTTCGCCGCCGAAGTAGAGCGTCTGGGATCGCCCGAAGCATACGCCGAGCTGATGTTCGAAGCCACGCACAAGGAGGACGAATCGACCGAAGCTCCCGAACTGGAAGCTCTGCGGGCCGATATTCGGACGACAGTCACCCGCATTTTCGAGGAACTGGGCAAGTGCTCGACCCGTAACCTGAACAGCGAGCGCCTGAACGAACTCTACACGACCTATATCAAGGGTCTGCGCGAATGGGATACGGAGCGTGCCTTCTATCCCGATGCCAACCTCACGCTGCGCGTGGCTTACGGCAAGGTAGGCGGCTATCAGTATGCCGACGGGGTATATCACAAGCCCTACACCACTGTCGAAGGTATTTTGGAAAAGGACAATCCGGAAATTTACGATTACAACATCCCGCAGCGGCTCCGCGACATCATCGCCGCCAAGGACTACGGACGCTGGGGCGTGGAGATCGACGGCCGCACGACCGTTCCCGTCTGCTTCCTTGCGGACAACCACACCACGGGCGGCAACTCCGGTTCGCCGGTACTCAACGGCCGGGGCGAGTTGATCGGCGTGAATTTCGACCGCACGTGGCTCTCGACCATGAGCGACATCGCTTTCGATCCGGCTTTCTGCCGCAACATCGCGCTCGACATCCGCTACGTGCTTTTCGTAATCGACCGCATCGGAGACGCTTCCTACCTCTTCGAAGAGATGGACTTCGCCGAATAAACCGCTTCCCGAAGCAACCGTGCCGGCCGCTGCCGGGACCGCCGCATGCTTCGGAAACGACATCGAATTGCCGGGTCAGTTTCGTGACCCGGCAATTTTTTTGCCGTATATTTTGGGAAAAACAAAATAGTCACTATATTTGCACACCTGAAAACCCGCTGCGGCGGGAATCGAGGCCCAGGTGGTGGAATTGGTAGACACGCCACTTTGAGGGGGTGGTGGGCATTAGCCCGTGTGAGTTCGAGTCTCGTCCTGGGCACAACAAACCGGTTTAGAAATTATTCTAAACCGGTTTTATTTTTCCTGATCGTGATTACATACTTCATGACCGCTTGGGACGCTATGCACCCCAAGTCCCCCTCCGAGAAGAGAACGCAGGGAAAGTGCAGAATTATAAACGTAGCCGCAGGCCGCGAATAAGCGACCGTCGGATTCGATCTGTCTCGCAACGACATTTAGAGGAAAACATCCTTTTCCCTGATCGTAATCCGGTTATTCTTCCTCGTCTTCTTTTTCGGCCCAGCGTTCGAGTGTCTGACGCACGGCTTCGTCGTGGTCTCCGTTGGTGATACGATAAGTCCAGCGAACGCTGTTTCCGTCCACCTTTTCGGATACCCACTGCAATTGGTCGCGCGGCGTACCGCGTTGCAATTCGGTCATAGGGTCGAAGAAAGAATACATAGCACACGTGTCATCTCTATAACTAACTAAACGATAATTACGGTCTGGATCTTCTGTTTTCATCAATTCTTCCATCGACATATTCGCATCCACGAACTCCGGCTTTTCTGGTTCCGGCTCCGGCGTGGGCTGTTCTTCCGGCGGAGTTTCCGGTGCCGGACTTTCTGCCTTGTCGGAACAGCCCAGCGGAGCCAAGAACAGGAGCAAGGCTCCTACTGATAAATAGACACGTGCTTTCATAATCGAATTTATTTAATTTAATAAGTTGATTTCGATCCCGCCCAAAAGACTCTTACAAACTCGCCGCAACCCGATAGCATTCCGGCCAGAACTTCTCCACCGAAGCTCAACGATATAAGGATATGGAAAATATTTCGCTTTCCCAACCGCTTTTTCCCGACAAATCCCCCTCGAAAAACGCCTTCGGAAGGCCCTGTAAGGGCGAAAATAAATTCGAAAAAATTTCCGTATGGCAGATTAATTGCACGTAAACCGAACGATCGGACCTACCTAATATACCGCTTCCATGAAAAAAGAAAAGAAAATGATCTGGCTCCTGACGGGCATCGCCGCCGTGTCGCTCCTCGTACTCTGCACCGTAGTGATAGTCCGCACCGCGACCTATCCCTTCATCCGCACCACCGGTCCGGACGGGCCTCCCCGGAGCGTCGAACCGTCCGCCCAGGCCGTCGAACGGCTGGCCGGCGGAATCCGGATTCCGACCGTAAGCGATGCGATCGACCGGACGGACGACAATCCGTTCCAAGCCTTCAAAGCCTATCTGCCGCAGGCATATCCCGCGATTTACAGTCGGTTGGATACCCTGACGATCAACGAATACGGGCTGGTATTCCGCTGGCCCGGCAAGAACCCGGCCCTGCCTCCGATCCTGCTCTGTTCCCACTACGACGTGGTTCCCGTACTCAATTACGACCCGTCGGCTCCCGATGCACCCCTTCCGGGCTGGGACTACCCTCCCTTCTCCGGCGCCGTAGCCGACGGACGGATCTACGGACGCGGCACGCTCGACATGAAAGGCATGTTGTTCTCGATCCTCGAAGCGACCGACTCGCTGCTTGCGGAGGGATTCCGCCCGGAGCGGGACGTGTGGATCGCCCTCGGATTCGACGAGGAGACCGGCGGCACGCAGGGCGCCCTGAAGATCGCCCGCTATTTCGAAGAACAGGGCATTGCTTTCGACGCCGTCTATGACGAAGGCGGCATCATCATCGCCCCCGGGCTGGGAGGAATCCAACGTACGGCAGCCCTCGTAGGAACGGCCGAAAAGGGATTCAGCACGATCCGAATCACGGTCCGGGGCACCGGAGGTCACTCCTCGATGCCGCCGGAGAAGGGATCGCTCGTACTGGCGGCCGAGATCATCGAGATGCTCAACCAAGAACGAATGCCCGCCTTCCTGACAGCTCCGGTCATAGCTTTCCTCGATCGGATCGGCGGCTCGATGGGAGTCGCCCAGCGCACCGCGATCGCTAACCGCTGGCTGCTGGAGAGTCCGCTGCTCCGCTCGTTCGAAAGCAACCCGGCCACCAATGCCCTGGTACGCACCACCACCGCCATCACCATGGCCCGGGGCAGCGACGCGGCCAACGTACTGGCTTCGGAAGCCGAAGTCACGGTCAATTTCCGCCTGCTGCCGGGCAACACGACGGCCCAGGTGAAGCGGCATGTCGAAAATATCTGCAACGGATACGACGTCCGGATCGAGGAACTCTCGACCCGCGAACCGTCGCAAATCTCCCCGGACGATGTCCACGCCTTCGAAATGATCCGCACCTCGCTCGCCGGACTCTACCCGGGTACGATCGTAACGCCCTACCTGACGCTCGGCGGCACGGACGCCTACAAATACGAGGCGGTGAGTCCGAACGTATATCGTTTCATGCCGGTCCTCCTTACCGAACAGGAACAGGGTACGATCCACAACGAAAACGAATCGATCTCGCTCGAGAACTACGGACGAATGATCGCCTATTTCCGCGACCTGATCCGAAATTACCGGTAACGGGAGCGGATCCGTCATCGCAGCGACAGCAACAATAACTTTTAGTTATACGACATAACTTTTTCCCCGTTGTTTCAAGGGGATAAAGCCTGTATATTTGCAGCATCGTTTACAAAAAGTTATTAGCACCGTATGAAACCGCTGCAACTCACGAAATCCATGCAATCCGCAAAGCTCAACTGGCGCCAAATCCTTTTTGCCGGACTGCTCATAGGTTCGCTCTTCTGTTCGCCCGTCGTCACGCTCTTCGCGGGCATTCTCTTCGCCCTGACCCTCGGCAATCCGTTTCCGGTCTGGAGCAAGAAGGCTTCGAAAAAATTGCTGCAATACTGCGTCGTCGGACTGGGATTCGGCATGAACTTCCACGAATCGCTGGCCGCCGGGCGCGAAGGCATGACCTTCACGGTGGTTTCGGTAGTCACGGTAATGATCGTCGGCGTAGTGCTGGGACGCCTGCTGCGCATCGACCGCAAAAACAGCTACCTGATCTCGTCGGGCACGGCGATCTGCGGCGGCAGCGCCATCGCGGCGGTCGCACCCGTTATCGATGCCGACGAGAACCAAACTTCGCTGTCACTGGCCACGATCTTCATCCTCAACGCCGTCGCCCTCTTCGTATTCCCCGTCATCGGGCATTGGCTCGGCATGGGGCAGACCCAGTTCGGAACCTGGGCCGCGATCGCCATCCACGACACCAGTTCGGTCGTCGGCGCCGGTGCCGCCTACGGCGAGGAGGCGCTCAAGGTAGCCACGACCGTCAAACTCACCCGCGCCCTGTGGATCATCCCCCTGTCGCTGGTGTCGGCCCTGATCTTCCGTCAGAAAGGCAAGAAGATCCAGATCCCCTGGTTCATCTTCTGGTTCGTCGTTGCCATGCTCGTAAACACCTACTGCAACCTGCCGACCCAGCTCACGCACGGCATTTCGGTCGCCGCACGCTGCGGACTTTCGGCCACGCTGTTCCTGATCGGCGGAGGGCTCTCCATAGAGGTAATCCGCAAGGTAGGCCTCAAGCCGCTGGTGCTGGGCATCATCCTCTGGGCCGTCATCTCGGTCGCATCGCTCGCCGTGATCTTGCTCTTGTAGGCAGCATCCGATCACCATAAAACAGCCCGAAGACTTTCGATCTTCGGGCTGTTTCCATTATTACCTGATTATATTCTAAAGGTATTACTCCTTCTTTCCATGACAGGAATAACGAAGGACCGGATCGCGGACGAAGCGTTCGAAACTGCGGCACTCCTCGTCAGTCATAGCCTTCGGATAGCTCATCAGCACCAACTGGTGCGGCTCATAGGGACGCTGGAACGACGGATGTACATAATGATAATCGTTGCGCACGAACCCCAGCCGCTCGTAAAATCGAAGGCGGCGAACGGCGATTTCCGTCTCCGGCGGATCGATTTCCAGCACGATGCGTCCGGCCTTCCGGCAAAAAGCCTCCAATACCCGGCTGCCCATATTGGCACCGCGCAGGTCGGGCGAAATGGCCAAATGCTCGATATAGACATATTCCGGAGCCGTCCAGTAATAAAGAATGCCTATCAACCGGCCGTCCGACCAGATGCCGTCGGCCGTATAGTGCGGATCGGAAAGAGCTTGCAGATGGTCTTCCAGCGAACGGATCTCCTTCTGGGGGAAAGAGTTCTGATAGATCGCCCACGCCTCGTCCCAACCCGGGTCGGCAGGCGATCGGAAAGGTCTGAATTTCAAATCGGTTTCCATAGATAAAACGTGATTACATACTTTAGCATACCTCCTCGGAGATGCAGTGTTCCGAATCCCCTCCGAGTAAGGAATTTAGGGCGGAGCAACATTACAGACACAGACCACGGATAAACGACCAATGGTTTCCGATGACAGGCCACCGCATTCTCGAGTACCCGAACGGATCCGGCGGCGATCCCACAGCCGAAAACGGCCTGCAAAATATCGCAGAAGCGCCGCGAAGGATCAGGCCGTATGGCGGGCGAACTCCACGAAACGTGCGGCCAAGGCATCGCTGCGTCCTTCGGGCCAGCAGAACGAAAACTCCCGCCGGATCGTACAGCCCTCGATGTCGATGATGCGGAGCTCGCCGCTGCGCAGCTCATCGACGATCGACGCCACCGACACGATGGCCATGGCGTCGCTGTTGCGCACGAAACTCTTGATGCTCTCGGTACTGCCCAGTTGCATCACTACACGCAACGAAGCGAGTCGTACATCCGCCGCCGCGAGGTATTTCGAAATCACTTCGAGGGTTCCCGAACCGCTTTCGCGCAACACCAGGGGCACCGTCTGCAACTCCGCGAGCGTAACCTGGTCGCAGCGGCCGTACCAGCCTTTCGTGGAAGCGATCAGCACCAGTTCGTCGGGAATAAACGGTTCGTAATGGAACCCCGGATGCCGGGCGCTGCTTTCGACCAGCCCCAAATCGGTATCGTGACGTGCGAGGGCCGCCTCGACCTGCTCGCTGTTGCCCGACACGAGCGAAACCTTCACCTCGGGAAACCGGGCCGTAAAACGGGCCAGCACCTGCGGCAGAACATACTGGGCGATGGTCGTACTGGCTCCCACCTTCAGTTCGCCGCCCAGCCGGTCGGTGAAAAGATCCATCTCGTACTGCAGACGGCGGTAGCCGTCGGCAATGCGTTCGGCATGCTCCAGCATGACACGCCCGGCTTCGGTCAGCGCCAGACGGCTGCCGCTGCGCTCGAAAAGCTGTACCTTATAGCGGGATTCGAGTTCGCCGATATGCTTGCTCACAGCGGGCTGCGAAATGTAAAGCTGCTCGGCGCATTTGGTGAAATTGAGGGTTTTGGCCGCCGTAATGAAAACCCGCAAGCGGAAATCGTCCATAGCGACCTAATCCAAACCGCCCTGGGCGGCAAACTCGGCTACGGATCGTTTGAAATGCTCGATGGTTTCCCGCATCGTCATAAAAGACTTGCCTCCGGCCGCATTGCGATGGCCGCCGCCGTTGAAATACTTGCGGGCGAAAAGATCCACGTCCACCCCGCCCCGCGAACGAAGCGACACCCGGATAAACTTATGCGTGGCAACGAAGATCGCCGACAGCTTCATCGACTTGATCGTCAGGGGATAATTCACGAACCCCTCGCTGTCGCCGGGCTGGAACTGAAACCGGCGCATCTCGCTCTCCAGAAGCGACATATAAGCGACCGTACCGTTGTGGATCACCTCCATCTTGCGGTTGATCGCATAGCCGAACAGCCGGGCACGGCCCTCGGTGAAGGCGTTATAGACATTGTTGTGGATCGTGGGAATGTCGATGCCCGTTTCGACCAGCACCGCAACGGCCCGGTACAACTCCGGCGTAAGGAACGAAAACGAGAAGTTCCCCGTATCGGTCATCATACCCACGTATAACGACTCGGCCATACTCCGCGTAATCGCCTGCGTGCCCAGCATCTTTTCGAGGATCCGATAGATCAGGAAAGAGGTGCTCGACGAACCGGTACAGGAAAACATCAGATCGAAACCGGGTCCCGGCGACAGATGGTGGTCGATCAGGATTCGCCTGGCCGTCGTATTGGATTCGATCACCTCGCTCAACCCCTCCAGACGGGATACGGCGTTGAAGTCCAGGAAAAAGATCAGGTCCGACTCCTCCACCGCACGGCGGGCGACTCCCGCTTCGTCCGTCTTGAAAAGCACCAGGTTCTCGATACCCGTCATCCAGTCCAAAAAATAGGGGTATTTGTTGGGCACGATACAAGTGACGCGATGCCCCATCTCCAGCAACGCCTCGCGCCACGCCAGCGAAGAGCCCACGGCATCCCCGTCGGGATTCGTGTGCGACACGATCACGATATTCTGCGCAGGCCGGGCAAGCAATTCGCGCAGCCGTTCTATATCTTCTTGAGAAACCATTATTGATGCAAAGATACGATTTTATCCGTTAAATATCAAATCCGCACCCGTTCCGGGGCGTTTCTCCGTTCCGAAACCGATCGTGGAGCGGATGTTCAATCTTTCCGGACAGCGTCCGGCGGCAGCAGGATCATACCCTCCGGCCGGCAGGATATTTCGGGCAAAGAGAGGCCTTCGACCAACCGCACGCCCGGTCTCCTCTGCGCTGCGGACTCGGAAGAGCGGACGGATTGCCCGGTGATGCTCGTCACCGCATACTCGAGACAGGGGTCGTCCAAACTGCCGAACTCCTCGTATCCGTTGTTCCAATCTCCCTTCAAAGCATCCGGCGCAAGACCGTTCGGGTCCACCGTTTCGAGCCGGGCGTTATATCCCTGGAAAGAGACCGGCATGAAGAGGTATTCGTACGCTCCATCCTCCAGATAGACACCCTCCATCCCCACATTTTTGCCGTTGGTCTTCTGCCCGACCAGCACCACTTCGAGTCCGATTCCCCGCAAAGCATTGACAACGGCTTCGCTCGCCGAAGCCGTACCGGAAGAGACGATGACATACAGCCGAGGAAGATCCAGCGCATACCCACGCAGGTCGGCTCCCCGGTAATCGCCGTAGATGAACTCCTCGTAAAAACGCTCTTTCGACTCGTCGTAAGCCTGCCCGGTCTCCGCCGCCGTCATTTCAGGGTATTCCATTCGCGCATCGTTATAACGGTAATACTGGAACACCTGCCCTTCGCACCGAGCACCGGCGATGCAGGAGGCGAGCATCCGGGAAGACATCACATATCCTCCACCGTTCAGGCGCAGGTCGAGGATCAAGTCGTTGATGCCCGCATCCTTGAACGCTTGTAGCGCATCCAGCAATTCGCCGTCGAAAGCCGCATCGAAACTGGCGTACACCAAGTAGCCGATCTTGTGCTCCCCGTATTCGAGCACGTCGCGGTACAGCACCGGATTTTCGTATATCAACTCCGCCGTCAGCTTATGCTCCGACACGCCGAAACCGCCCTGATTATCCGCCACGGAGAGCGTCGCGGCGCCGTTCGGTGCGAGCAGTTTGGAATAGACCGTATTCAAGTTCCCGGCAGTGATCCACTGTCCATCGACCTGGTTGATGATCGTTCCGCGCCCGAGACCCGCCCTCGCCATCGGAGAGTCGGGGTACACGGCCATAACGGCAAAACCGTACTGCCCCGTTTCCGCACCGCCATTATCGGTATATGAGATAATCGCCAGAGAAACGATGCCGAACCCGTAAACGGGCTCCTTCGGGAACTGACTGTCGATATCCGCAGACAAGGCTACCCGGCTCACCGGAGAGAGGCGCTGGATGTTGGAATAGAGCTGCCACCTTCCGTTACGGAATTTCTTGTCCAGGTCGTTGGTTTTCATACGCATGAGCACGTCGCCGAGAAACTCGTCGTAAGGCAGGCCGAAATCGGGCGAAAGAGTCGCATACTCCTCGTTCCACAAGTAGTTGCGCCGCAGGATCCCGTCCATATCGTGATTCACCTCCGGCTCCCCGTTGTAACCGCCGCCTCCGCCGCCGGTCGCATCCTTGGTACACGAGACGGCCGCAACTACTGCGGCAAACACTCCGCAAGCGAGAATCGCATGGTAAAATCTCTTCATAATCATTCGGTTTTAGATCGTTTATTGTCTTCGGCATATTTGCGGCACCAGGTCGAAACCCCGCACTCGGCGCATTTCGGCGCCCGGGCCGTGCAGACATAGCGTCCGTGCAGAATCAGCCAGTGGTGAGCCGTCGGCAGCAGGTGGGAAGGGATGTATTTTTCGAGGGTCAGCTCGGTCTGCAGGGGCGTTTTCGACCGGTTCGTGAGTCCGATACGGTTCGAAACCCGAAATACGTGGGTATCGACGGGCATCACCTCCTTCTGCCAGATCACGGCGCCCACGACATTGGCCGTCTTGCGTCCCACGCCGGGCAGACGTTGCAGCTCCTTCAGATCGCTCGGTACTTCGCCGCCGAACTCCTCGCAGAGCATGCGGGCCATGCCCGCCAGGTTTTTCGCCTTGTTGTTGGGATAGGAGATGCTCTTGATGTAGGGATAGATCTGCTCGGGAGTCGCGGCAGCCATAGCCTGCGGTGTAGGGAAAGCCTCGAACAGGGCCGGCGTAGTCATATTGACCCGCTTGTCCGTGCACTGGGCCGACAGGATCACGGCCACCAGCAACTCATACGGCGAGCCGTACGCAAGCTCGCTCTCGGCGACGGGCATGTGCTCCTCGAACCACGCGATCACCCCCGCATAACGCTCCTTCAAAGTCATTGTCTTCCTGTTTTAAGCCGGAATCCTTCCGGCGGATTTCCTATAATTTGGTCAGTTTGGCGAATTTGGCCAGCAGGGTTTTCTCCCCGTATCCGGAAAATTCGACCACCAGCTTGTGATCCGACGCCAGGGTTTCGATGCGGCGGATGACCCCCGCGCCGAACTTCAGGTGCGACACCCGGTCGCCGACCGCATAATCGCCGCACGATACGGGCGCAGCTCCCTCGACCAGCGACGACTCGCCCTGACGGACACCCACGCTGCGCATCCCGGCCGTCGAACGGGTCGGCTGGACAACAACGGGACGCTGCGCCTCCGATTTTACCCCGGCGGACGAACCTCCGCCGAAACGCGCCCCGGCCTGCGAACCACCCGCCGCAGGCTTCTGCTGGTAGCGGTAGTCGAAACGGCGGCGCAGCTCGTCGAGCGCCGAGGAGCCCTCTCCCCGCCCGGCCGAGCGGCGGACGGGTTCCCGCTCCTCCTGCATCGCATCCGTTTCCAGGTAACGGCTGTCGATCTCGCGCAGAAAGCAGCTCGGACGCGAGAACTCCATATTGCCCCACTTGAAACGCATCTCGGCATAGGAGAGCGTAGCCAACTCCTTGGCCCGGGTCAGCGCCACGTAAAAGAGCCGCCGCTCCTCCTCGAAACCGTCGGGCGACTCCACGGCCCGCTGCGACGGGAAGAGGTTCTCTTCCAATCCGACGATATACACGAATTTGTATTCCAGCCCTTTGGCCGAATGTACGGTCATCAACGTCACCTTGTTGCGGTCCTGGGGATCATCCTTGTCCATATCGGTCATCAGCATCACCCCCTGCAGCCACTCCTCGATCGTAGCCCGCTCCTCTTGCTGACGTTCCCCGGCCCGGATCTCGGCCTCGCGCTGCTCGTTGAAGAGCTGCATCGAGTTGAGCAGCTCCTCGATATTGTCCAGCGCACTGGTCGCCTCAGGGGTGTTCTCGGCCCGGTAAGCGCCGATGATACCCGAACGGGTCGCAATTTCGAGTCCCAGGTCGTACAGCCCCTTTTCGGCCCGGGCCAACGACAGCCCCCGGACGAGGGCCACGAACTCGGCCACTTTGCGGACGATGGTCTTCTGCACGGGATCCGTCACCGGCTCGGCCGTCAGCGCATCCACCGCTTCCCACATCGACAGATTACGAGCTTTGGCCAGCAAAGCGATCCGCTCTACGGTCGTATCGCCGATACCCCGGGCAGGGTAATTGACGATCCGCTTGAAGGCCTCGTCGTCGCGGGGGTTGATAACCAGCCGGATATAGGCCAGCAGATCCTTGATCTCCTTGTGGTCGTAGAACGAATTGCCCTTGTAAATACGATAAGGTATTCCTTTGCGGCGCAGCGCGTCTTCGAGCGCCTGGGACTGGTTGTTGGTGCGGTACAGAATCGCTGCCTCGGCCCACTCATCGCCCGCAGCCCGCACCTTGTCGCGCAGGTCGCTGACCACCATTTCGGCCTCCTCGCGGTCGGTATAGGCTCGGAGCACGCGGATCTTTTCGCCCATATCCCCTTCCGAAAAGCACTTCTTCTCCATGCGTTTCGAATTGCGTTCGATCACCGAATTGGCCGCCTCGACGATCGTGCGCGTCGAGCGGTAATTCTGCTCCAGCTTGAAGATCATCGCGTTGGGGAAATCCTTCTTGAACGAAAGGATGTTCTCGATCTTGGCCCCCCGGAACGAATAGATCGACTGGGCGTCGTCGCCCACCACGCAGACCTTCGAATGGAGCTGCGACAGGCGCCGGATGATGACGTACTGGGCATAGTTGGTATCCTGGTACTCATCGACCAGGATGTATTTGAACTGCTCCTGGTAACGGGCCGTCACGTCGGGACAGTCCCGCAGCAGGATGTTGGTCTGCAACAGCAGGTCGTCGAAATCCATCGCCCCGTTCCGCTTGCAGCGGGCGCAATAGATGTTGTAGATGTTGCCGAACTCGGGAATCTGCATCCGCCGGTCTTCGGCTGCGGCACCCGCATTGGCCAGGTAAGCGCCCGGCGTCACCAGGCAGTTCTTGGCGTAGGAGATGCGCGAGGCGAGCATCGCAGGTTTATACTTGGTATCGTCCAGGTTCAACTCCTTGACGATGGTTTTCAGAAGGTTCTTGCAGTCCGACGGCTCGTAAATCGTAAAACTCTGAGGGAAGCCGATCCGTTCGGCGTTGTCGCGCAGAATGCGCGAAAAAACCGAGTGGAAGGTTCCCATGCGGATATAGCGGTGCCGTCCGTCCGGCAGCATCTGGGCGATGCGTTCGCGCATCTGCTCGGCGGCCTTGTTGGTGAAGGTGAGGGCGAGAATGTTGTACGGAGCCACCCCCTGCTCGATCATATAGGCGATGCGCGAAGTAAGAACGCGCGTCTTGCCCGACCCGGCGCCCGCAATGATGAGCGACGGCGAATCGTAGTTCACCACCGCATCCCGCTGGGCCTGATTCAGGCCTTTCAATATTTGAGATTCCATAACGTGCAAATATAGCGATTTCCCGGCAACGACGGAGCGTCCGCAGCCGAATAATACGACGGAGCGCCGCAACCGAAGGCGAACCTGCGGGACCCCCTCCGCCCGATCTTCGCCCCGAAGCGGCGCCCGGGTACGGTTTTTCAACCGGGGCACCGCCCCGCATCAGGGCGAAAAGAGCGGTCGGGATTTTCGATTTTCGAAAAAAATACATATTTTGCAATAATTTTGTAGGGTATGCGTTGCATAAATACCGAAAACAACGAAAAATCGAAAATACACACCGAAAAATGAGTGAAGTCATCAACATCAAGGAACTCAACGAACGCATCGAGCGGGAGTCGGTCTTCGTCGACACGCTGCGCGCCGAGATGAGCAAGGTGATCGTCGGTCAGACCCATCTGATCGACACGCTGCTGATCGGTCTGCTGTCGAACGGCCACATCCTCCTGGAAGGCGTGCCGGGTCTTGCCAAGACGCTGGCGATTACGACGCTCGCAAAGGCCGTCGACGCCGATTTCGCCCGCATCCAGTTCACCCCCGACCTGTTGCCGGCCGACCTGATCGGTACGCTCATCTACTCGCAGAAGAGCGAGGAGTTCATGGTGCGCAAAGGCCCCGTCTTCGCCAACTTCGTACTGGCCGACGAGATCAACCGCTCGCCGGCGAAGGTGCAGTCGGCGCTGCTCGAAGCGATGCAGGAGCGCCAGGTGACCATCGGCGACGACACCTACAAGCTGCCCGAGCCCTTCCTGGTGCTGGCCACGCAGAACCCCCTCGAACAGGAGGGAACCTACCCGCTGCCCGAAGCGCAGGTCGACCGATTCATGCTCAAAGCCAAAATCTCCTACCCCACGAAGCAGGAGGAGCGCGACATCGTGCGGATGAACCTCTCGGGCGAAGGGCTTCCCTCGCCGCACAAGGTGATCGCACCCGAAGACATCGTCAAGGCGCGCCGCGTGGTGGAGGACGTCTACATGGACGAGAAGATCGAGAAATACATCGTCGACATCATCTTCGCCACGCGTGAACCGGCCGAATACAACCTCCAGAAGTTGCAGACGCTGATCGCCTACGGCGGATCGCCCCGTGCCTCGATCTCGCTGGCCAAGGCCGCCCGCGCCTACGCCTTCATCCGCCGCCGCGGCTACGTGATTCCCGAAGACGTGCGCGCCGTCTGCCACGACGTACTGCGCCACCGTATCGGGCTGACCTACGAAGCCGAGGCCGAAAACATCACCACCGAGGAGATCATCACCGACATCCTGAACAACGTAATCGTCCCGTAACACGATGATCGAGAACGAAAACGATATTCTGCGACGGGTCCGCAAAATCGAGATCAAGACACGCGGCCTGTCGAACGAGATCTTCGCCGGAAAGTACCACACGGCTTTCCGCGGACGGGGCATGTCGTTTTCCGAAGTGAGGGAGTACCGTGCCGGCGACGACGTGCGCGACATCGACTGGAACGTCACGGCGCGTTCGCGCTCGCCCCACATCAAGGTCTACGAGGAGGAGCGCGAGCTGACGATGATGCTCATGGTCGACGTCTCGGCCTCGCGCATGTTCGGGTCGACCCACTTCCTCAAAAAGAACATCCTGACCGAAATCGCCGCCGTCGTGGCCTTCTCGGCCGCCCAGAACAACGACAAGGTGGGCTGCATCTTCTTCTCCGACCGCGTGGAGAAGTACATCCCGCCCAAGAAGGGGCGCAGCCACATCCTGATGATTATCCGCGAGCTGATCGGCTTCCGGCCCCGGTCGACGGGCACGGCGCTGTCGGAGGCGGTGCGTTTCCTGACGGCCGTGATGAAGAAGCGCTGCACGGCGTTCCTGCTCTCGGATTTCCTCGATCCGGCACGCGACGGCGAGGAGTTCGCCAACGCCCTGAAAATCGCCGGCAGCAAACACGACCTGGTGGGGATCCGCGTCTTCGATCCGCGCGAAGCCGAACTGCCCGACGTGGGCATCGCCGAGTTGCAGGACGCCGAGACGGGGCGCAAGGTCTGGGTCGACACTTCGTCGGCGGCCGTGCGCGACCATTACGCCCGCGCATGGCGGCAGCGCAGCGAGGCGATCGACTCGCTGCTCAAACACAACCGCATCGACACGGCGACGATCTCGACCGACGAAGACTACGTGGTGGAACTCATCAAACTCTTCAAGCAACGATGAAACGACCGGCATTCCTCACAGCGGCCGCGGCCGCCCTGCTCGCTGCGGCGACGGCCTCCGCCCAGACCCCGACGGTCGAGGCGCGCATCGTCCCCGACAGCATCGGCATCGGCGACACCTTCACGCTCGAAATCGACGTCGAGCGCGACCAGGTGCAGGTGACCGAATTCCCGCTCTACGAAAACGACGACAAGCTCGAAGTGGTGCAGTCGCTGCCCGTCGACACGCTCTCGCGGGAGGGCCGGCGGCTCCGGCTGCGCAAACGCTACGTCATGCAGGCCTTCTCCGAAGGACGTTACAATTTGGGGCGTCCCGGCGTGCTCTATGCCGACAAGAACATCGTCGACACGCTCTACACCTCCGATTCGCTGCGGCTCGACGTGGGAACGTTCCAGATCGACACCGCCAAGCAGACGATCTACGACCTCAAACCGCAGCGGACGCTGCCGCTGCGCGCCGAGGAGATCACAGGGTACCTTTTCGGCGGGTTGTTCCTGCTGCTGAACCTCGCGGCGCTGCTCTTCGCGCTGCGTTACCACCTGTCCAAGCGCGGCAAACACCTGAGCGACCTCTTCAAACCCGCGCCGCCCGCACCGCCCCACGTCGAGGCGATCCGCGCGCTCGAAGGGCTTCACAACCAGAAATTGTGGCAGAACAACAAACACAAGGCCTACTATTCGGGGCTGACCGACATCCTGCGCCGCTATCTGGCGGGGCGTTACGGCATCGGCGCCTTGGAGATGACCTCCGACGAGATCATCGATGCGGTACGTCCGCTCGACCTGCCCCGCAAGAGCGCCATGGAGCTCACGGCGCTGCTGCGCGAAGCCGATCTGGTGAAATTCGCCAAGGCGACGCCCGAAGCCGCTCGCAACGAAGAGGCTTACCAGTGGGCCTACTACTTCGTCGAGGAGACCAAACCCGTCGAGGAACAACCTTCGGCCGAAGCGGAGGAGCCGCTCGACCTGACGCCTAAAAACGACAGCCATGCGTAGAATTTTCATCCTACTCGTTCTCGCGCTGCTGGCCGTCGACGCCGCGGCGCAGCAGTACCCCGAACGCCGGCAGGTGCGCAAGGGCAACCGCGCCTACGAAAAGGGCAACTATCAGGACGCCGCCGGACGCTACATGCGTGCGCTGAGCGCCGACCCCTCGTCGTTCGAAGCGCAGTACAACCTGGGCAACGCCCTTCACCGGCAGGAGATGTACGACCAGGCGGCACAGGTACAGCAACAGGCCGCCGCCGATTCGCTGGCAGCGCCCGTCGATCGTGCGCAGGCCTTCTACAATCTGGGCAACACGCAGTTCCGGCAGCAGAAATACGCCGAAGCGCTCGAAAGCTACAAGAACTCGCTGCGCCTGAACCCCGACGATCCGCAGGCCAAGTTCAACTACGCCTACGTCAAGAAACTGCTCGACGATCAGAACCAGCAGAATCAGGACAACAAAGACAACAAGGACAATAAAGATAACAAGGACGATCAAAACCAGGACCAGCAGAACGGCCAGAACCAGCAGAATCCGCAGGAGGGCCAGAACGATCCGCAGGAGGGTGACGGGCAAGGCGACGACCAGCAGCAGGACGGCCGGCCCGACAAGGAGCAGGAGGGCGAGGGCCGACCCCAGCCGGCCGGCATTTCGCCTTCCGAACAGGAACGGATGCTCGACGCCATCCAGGCGCAGGAGGACAGGACGCAGGAGAAGCTCAAAGAGAAGGCCGGCGCCGTGGTACGGTTGAAGAAAAACTGGTAAAAACACGTAAGAACCAAGAAACGGGGATCGGCGCAGGCGGCGTTCCGCACGCAGAAGCAGCCATTCGTCGGGAGCGGTCGTACCGCCCCGTGCCGGAACGGATCCGGCGACCGCCGATTACCGATTATCGTTAACTGTCGATTGAAATGACATTTCATAATCCACATCTGCTGTGGCTGCTCACGCTGCTCCTGCCGGCGGCAGGCTATTACCTCTACCGGTTGCGGAAGGGCGGAGCGGCGTTGCGCATCTCGTCGGTGGCGGGCGTGCTCAAAGCGCCGCGTACCGTTCGCTACTACCTGCGCCATGCCCCCTTCGTGCTGCGCATGGCGGCGCTGGCGACGCTCGTAGTGGCATTGGCGCGCCCCCAGTCGGCGGAACAGAACACCCGCACCAATACCGACGGTATCGACATCATGCTGGCGCTCGACGTATCGGGATCGATGCTGGCGCGCGACTTCCGCCCCGACCGCCTCGAAGCGGCCAAGGAGGTGGCCGGATCGTTCATCTCCGACCGCTACGGCGACCGGATCGGACTGGTGGTCTTCGCGGGCGAAGCCTTCACGCAGAGCCCGCTGACCGCCGACCAGTCGACGCTGCTCACGTTGCTGGGGCGCGTGCGCAGCGGGTTGATCGAGGACGGCACGGCCATCGGCAACGGACTGGCGACGGCTATCAACCGCCTGCGCGAGAGCGATGCCAAATCGAAGGTCATCATCCTGCTGACCGACGGCGTGAACAACCGCGGCGAGATCGCTCCGGTCATGGCGGCCGAAATCGCCAAGGAGCAGGGCATCCGGGTCTACACGATCGGAGTCGGATCGCGCGGCACGGCCCCCACGCCCGCGATCGACATGTTCGGCAACATGACCTTCGTGCAGGCCAAGGTCGAAATCGACGAAAAGACCCTCCAAGAGATCGCCGACGCCACCGGCGGCCGCTACTTCCGCGCCACGGACAACGAGAAGCTGCGCGCGATCTACGACGAGATCAACCGCCTCGAAAAGAGCAAAGTCGAGGTAGCCGACTTCACGACCTACACCGAAGAGTACCTGCGGTGGGTATTGGCGGCGCTGGCGCTACTCGCCGCGGAATTTCTGATTCGCACCCTGATTCTTAAACGCATTCCGTAATGTTTCGTTTCGCACATCCCGAATACCTCTATCTGCTGCTGGCCGCGCCCGCACTCATCGCCCTCTTCGCATGGGCGCTCTACGACCGCCGGCGGCGGCTGGCCCGCTTCGGAGACCCGGCGACGGTAGCCACGCTTATGCCCGACGCCTCGACGGGCCGCATGAAACTGAAATTCATCCTCTTCACGACGGCCGTCATCCTCGTGATCCTCGCCGCCGCACGGCCGCAGTTTGGCTCGAAGCTGCGCGAGCAGAAGAGCGAGGGCATCGAGATGATGCTCGCGGTGGACATCTCCAACTCGATGCTGGCCGAAGATTTCGAGCCCAACCGCCTCGAACGGACGAAATACGCGATCAACAAGCTATTCGACGGACTGGAACAGGATCGCGTCGGGGTGATCGTCTTCGCAGGCGACGCCACCGTACAGCTGCCGATCACCTCCGACTACCGCATGGCCAAAGCCTTCGCCAAACGGATTTCGCCCTCGATGGCCTCCGTGCAGGGAACGTCGATCGGCAAGGCGCTGTCGCTGGCCGAGATGTCCTTTTCGAGCGGCAGCGGCGATTCGCGCGTCATCATCCTCATCACCGACGGCGAGGATCACGAGGGCAACGTGATGCAGGCCGCCGAACGGGCCGCCGAGCAGGGTATCCGGATCTTCACGATCGGCATCGGCACGCCCGAAGGCGCCCCGATCGAGATCGGCGGGGAGTTCATCAAGGACGAAAAGGGCGACATG
>ERZ772886.1402-NODE-1402-length-21661-cov-4.113765_pt1 | contig 21661 bp, 10 predicted proteins | sample MGYA00512128_ERZ772886 | MGnify/ENA primary metagenome ERZ772886 (study PRJEB29015, sample SAMEA2737698) | human gut metagenome | biome: human gut; feature: human-associated habitat; material: faeces | place: China | collected 2012 ... | reverse complement strand
AATCGCCGTCAACATATACTTGCCGGAAAATGCGGATTTCTCCTGTTTGAACAGAATGTTCTGTACTATTTTATCACATATTCCATCTTGCAATTCAGGCTTTTTATAGTACCATGTAGTTACAGAAAAGGAGTGGGTCCAATGATCATGTAACTCCCGGATACCTGAGGAAGGATATTCAATCTGCAGAAAGCGAGGTCAAATCGATGATGCTAGATACCAAGAGTGAATAACAACCCTCAGTATTGGAAAGGCGATACTGAGGGTTGTTTTAAGCCTATTAGCACATCGTATATCCTGGAAAAGGGTTTGGTTATTGCCGATTTGCTCCGCAGCAAGGGCGGCTATCCAGCGCCTCATGAAACGCTCCTTTCGGCAAAAATGGCGGGTAGGCAGTATAAACTGCGCCACCCGCCGTTGTTGCAACTGAATGTTTAGAATGTCGGATAAATATCGATTGTGGTGCCGCCTGTTCCGGTAAAGTTCAGGCCGCTGGACCATGTTTCGTTGTTGATCAGAGGCTTAAATTCGAACGTCTCGCCAGCGGGAATGCGTTCCGTTTCATAAACCCAGCAATCAGACGAAACATTCAGCATACTGCGGCCGAGATCCCACTTCAGCGGGTATTCATCGCCGCGCAGATACATGGTGTTTCCGAGGCCTACGTCATAATGGACGCGAATCGTTGTGACAGTGCGCTCCATCGGCGTGTATTCTGCAACCGTGCCGGATGTAAATACATAGGCCGTTTTCGCAGGCAGCGTAATATTGAGCATTTTGCTCGTTACGCTGCCGCTTGTGATCTGCGCAGTCACGGAAGTGTCCAGCAGGTTGGTAAGCGTCGTGCCAATTGTAAGGCTGCTTTCTGCACGGATCGGAATCTGACGGGTTTCATTGCTCGTCCCGTTATTGAAGATCACAATTACTTCCTGTCCGGTTGTATCGTCTCTGCGGGAGTAGGCGTAGATATTGTCTTCCGACCACATTTCTCGCTGCACACCGGTCTGCAGGCAAGAATAGGTTTTCCGCAGTTCAGTAAGCCGCTGGATGTACTTGTAAGTGATTCCGTCTTCCGAGAAGCTCGGCATGACTTCGCGATTTTCTTTGTTTGCGATACCTGCCCACTCCGTGGGAACACCGCCGCCATAGCAGTTCTGCTCAGTTCCGTAGTACACATCGGGGATACCGCGGACAGTGAAAATAAAGGCCAGTGCCAGTCTGAGCTTCTGATAGTTATCGTCGGCAAGGCACAGGAAGCGATCACGGTCATGATTGTCGATAAACGTAATGAGATGGTTTACGTTTGCATATTTGTAATCCTGATCAAAAATCGCTTTAACGGTTGTAAAGCTGGCATCGTGCGCAAAGACTTCACGGGCCTGGAAGAAAAGCGGGAAGTCAAGCACGCCCCATTCATAATTGGAGAATGCACTCACATAGTCGACATCGCCGACGAAGATCTCGCCAAAAGAGGGAACACCGACGTAGGATTCAAACTCCTGCAGAAAATTTTTCGGCATCGAACGTGCGGCATCGACGCGGATGCCATCAGCGCCAGTCAAGGTGATCCAGTTTTTATATGCATCCTTGATGGCCTGCCGGGCATCGGCATTATCCTGGTTCAGATCATCCAGACCTCCGAGGTCGTAATTCAAAACCTGATATTCATTGTTCCAGTCTGTAATATCACCATAGTGATGATACCAGTCAGGATTGTTGAATGGGGCAGCCGGCTGATAGCTGGCCGAGCTATAGGTGGAGCTTGCACCGTTAAAATAGTCTGCCGTATGATTCGGAACAACGTCCAGAATTACTTTGAGTCCTTTGCTGTGGGCTGCGGAAACGAGATCGATCAAATCCTGCTTCGTGCCGAAGTGAGGATCAGCAGAATTGTAATCGTGCGTGAAATAACCGTGATAACCGGATTCTTCGCCGTCTCTGCTCAGAAGTTCATTCTGAGAAGGCGGCGAGATCCAGATCGCCGTTACACCCAGATTTTTAATGTAGTCCAGCTTCTGCGTGATACCCTTCCAGTCACCGCCCTGTGTGTATTTGAGCTGTCCGGGGCGATACTCCTGATTCAGCGTACCGTTATTTGTCGGGTCTGCATCATAGAAACGGTCCGTTAGAATCATGTAGATAATGTCGCTTTCATTCAGGACGGAACTGTTGTCCGTCATCGCCTGAATTTCGGTATCGTTTGCCGCTTCAGTCGGTGTGAAGTTTCTCACACCGGAATCGGCAATGGCGGTTGTGATTGAAGAACCTCCAAAGCCAGCAGCCAGGGCTGTCGGCGCGAGGATCATAGTTGAAACAAGTGCAAGAATCAGAAGTGTGGAGAGGAACTTCGTTTGGAACGTTTTCTTTGTCGTTAACATGAAAATGCCTCCTTTACATGATCTGAATTGAATTTGTTATCCTTTGATACCGCCGGTCTGCAAACCGGAAACGAAATATTTCTGGCAGCAGATGAAGATGATGAGCACGGGCAGCAGACTCGCCACGGACATGGCGAAGACGTAGCCCCACTGCGTAAACTGGTGCTGGCCGAAAAAGCCTGAGATGGCGATCGGCAGCGTGCGCTTCTGCGTGTCGTTCAGGACGGTCAGCGCCCACGGGAATTCCTCCCACGCCGTCAGAAAGTTGAAAATGCTGACGGACGCGATGGCCGGGCTTGCCAGCGGGCAGATGACCTTGAAAAACACAGTGAATACGCTGCCGCCGTCCATGTAGACGGCCTCGTCAAACTCCCTTGGAATGCTCTCGATGTAGCCCTTGATCATGAACGTAGAAAACGGAATGACCCACGCCACATAGAACGGCACCAGCCCCAGCAGCTTGTTTGTGATCTTGAAGAACGAGGCGAGCTGATACTGCGTGATGATGAGCGTTGTGCCGGGGATGATCATCGTGCCGATGACGAGCGCGAAGAGCGCCTTTCTGCCGGGGAAGCGGAAGCGCGCGAGGCAGAATGCCAGCGCCGACGAGACGAAAGCCGCGATCACGACAGTCAGCACGGCGACGATCACGCTATTGAGGAAATTGATATAGAACTTTTCCTGGCTGAAGATGTACACGTAGTTTTCAAGCGTGATCGTGTCCAGCACGGGGAAGAACTTCGGCGGGAACTCATAGAGCGCACCGTTCGGCTTTAAGGACGTGCTGATCATATAGATCATCGGCATGACCGACACCGCGCCGCCGAGCAGCAGGAGCACATACCGCAGAATGTTGGACGGGAGCTCCCGTTTTTTGAGTGTATGCATGGCAGTCCCTCCTACGAATTGGCCGCGTCCTTCTGCTTCATGGCCCTGAATTGCAGAACGGCGAGGAAAATGAGCGTCACGGCGACAACGAACGACAGCGCGGCCGCGTAGCCGAACGAGCCGGTGTTGAACGCCTTGTAATACATCCACGTGAGGACCGTCTCCGTCTGGTGCATCGGCTTGCCGCCGGTGATCATCTTGATGGACGTAAAGACGTTGAAGCCGCCGATGGTCAGCATGACGAGCGCGAAGAGGATCGTAGGCTTGATGCTGGGCAGCGTCACATAAAAGAACTTCTGGAACGCGCCGCAGCCGTCGATCCCGGCCGATTCATACAGCTCCTGCGGAACGCTTTGCAGCGCGGCCAGAAATACGACCAGATTCCATCCGACGCCCTTCCAGATGCCGAGCATCATCGCCACCGTCAGACCGCCCCAGCGGCTGTCGAGCCAGCGGATGTTGGACGCCGTCAGGTGCAGCACGTTCGTGAGCACATAGTTGAGCATTCCCTCGGTGTTGAAAATGTACCGGAAGATGAGCGAGACGATGACCCATGAGGTAATGACCGGGATGTAATAGATCACGCGGAACGTGACGCGGAAGCGCGGAATGGCATTGATGAGCACCGCGGCAAGCAAGCCCAGAATCATCTGTCCCGGCACGGTCACGAGCGTGTAGAGCAGCGTATTTGCAAATGCGATCCGGAACGTCTCGTCGGAGAGCACGTCGATATAGTTTTGCAGCCCGATAAACTTCTGGTGCAGCATCGAGCCGAGATCCCATTGCAGAAAGCTCATGTACAGGAGTTTGACGATGGGGTAGATCGTGAACAATGCGAAGACCAGAAGCCCCGGAAGCAGCAGAAGGCCGACCTGAAGACGGTCGCGCTTTGATTTCAGTTCCATAGAGCAGATCCTTTCAAGCAGCCGTACGGCTCAGCCGCACGGCTGTCTCCGATTTGCCAGATTTTCAAAGCAGGCCGAAGCCTGCTTTGAAAAAAGTTGCGTTTGGTTCGTCTGTCTGATATACTGTGTTTATTCGGCAAGCAAACCGTCGATCGTCACAGCCAGCTGGTCGAGCGTCTGCTGCACGTCCGCGCCGTTGACGATCATGTCGGTCATGGCGACGGTCAGCGCGTTGTCGATCTCGGACCACGAGGCGACAGTCGGACGGGCCTTTGCCGTTGTGATGGCCTCCAGGAACGGCGCAAACGATGCATCCTTTACGGTCTGGCTGTCCAGCGCCGTCATGTTGACGGGGATCTGGCCGCACTTGGCCATCTCCTCCTGTGCGTATTCGCTGGTCATGAACTTCATGAACTTCCACGCGCCTTCTTTATTGGCGGTGTTGAACATGGCGATGTCTTCGCCGCCCAGCACGGAGATCGAACCGGCGGAACCGGCGGGAACCTCACTCGTACCGTAGTTGAAGTCGGGATATGCGCCGGCCAGCTCCGCGGTCTTCCACGGGCCTTCGAGCAGCATCATGTACCGGCCGGTGCCAAAGCCGTCGGTCATGGGGATATCGCCGCTGTTAAAGCCGGTGAATTCGCCGTTCGCATACAGGTCGACCAGCTTCTGCACGGCTGCGGCCGTCTCGGGGCTGTTGACATAGCCCGTGGCCGTGGTGCAGGCGTCGTCCGTGATGTTGCCGCCGTTGCTCCAGATATAAGGCAGGACGTTCCAGCCTGCAAGCGCGGGCTCGTTCAGACCCCAGACCTGCTGGCCGTTTGCATTCGTACCGGACAGGGCGTGGATCGCGGCGAACATCTCATCCATCGTCTTGGGCACTTCGATCCCGGCCTCCGCGAGCGCGTCGGCGTTGTAGAACAGAATCTTCGTGTTCGTGTTGAGTGCCAGCGCGTAATAGCTGCCCTTGACCACGGCGGTGCTCATGGCGCTGGGAAGAAGCTGGCCTGCCACATCATTAAAATCCCCCATCTGCTGATCCAGAGGGACAAGGATGTTCATTTTCTGGAACTCCGGGACCCATGCGATGTCCAGACGCGCCACATCGGGCAGGGTGTTCGAGCTTGCGCTGACAAGGATCTTGTCGTGCAGGTCGGCCCACTCGTGCGAGACGGCGTTGACCTTGTAGCCGGGGTTTTCTTCCTCGAATTTGGGGATCAGCACATTCATCAGAGTCTCATTCTCTGCGGACTGCGCGCTGTAGTGATGCCAGAAGTTGATCGTAACGGGTTCTTCGGGCGTGGCTGTGGACGTTTCTGCCGCCTTGTCATCGGCGGGAACGGCTGCGTCGCTTGCGGGCTGCTGGGATTGGGCAGTGTCTGGCGCTTTTTCGGCGCATGCAGTGAATGCCGCTAACATCACTGCTGCGATCAGGAAGAGCGCCAGCATTTTTTTGATACTTGTCTGTTTCATGATTGCACCTTCTCCTTTAATTTTTTGTTGATGAATCGGATTATCTTAACGGATCTTGCGGGAAGCTCCGCTTCAAAGCGTCCCGGATCGTCCGTCAGGATCGTGGGGTGGAACGGGTCATCCTCTGTCATGCCGCCCGTCTGGCAGCAGAGCGTCCATGCGGCAAATTCCCGTGCCCAGTCCGGGATCGGGAACTGCCCACGCCAGTGTGCCGTTCCTGCGTGCAGGACGACGAGCGTCTGCTCGCCGGGCACGGCGCGCGAAAAGGCGTATACGTTCGCCGCGTCGTCGGCCAGTACGGTATGGAAATCGCCGTCTGTCAGAGAATCGGATGCGAGCCGCAGCTGGATGAGCCGCCGGTACCAGCGCAGCAGCCGCGTGTCCTGCTGTTCCTCATCCCACTGCATCGCCATGCGGCAGCCGGGGTCGTTTGGGCCGCTCAGGCCGACCTCGTCGCCGTAGAAGATCGCCGGGGAGCCTGGGAACGCCATTTGCAGTGCTGCGCCCAGCCGAAGCCTTGCCTTGTCGCCGCCCGCTTCATAGAGGAAGCGCGCCGTGTCGTGGCTGTCCAGCAGATTGTACATCCGCAGATTCGTTTCATTGGGGTACAGGGCCAGCGCCCGGTTGAGACGGCAGCCGAATTCCGACGCCGAAAGCGCGTCCTTCGCCAGCCACGCGGCCACCGCGTCGCGGAAGAGATAATTCATCGCGCTGTCGAGCCGGTTCGCGCTTACGAGCCGCCCGGCGTCGCCCCATGTTTCACCGAGCAGGATGCAGTCGGGCTTGCACGCGCGCATCGCCGCGGCGAAGGCTTCCAGAAACGCGGTCGGCAGCTCGTCCGCCACATCCAGCCGCCAGCCGTCGATGCCGAATTCCTCCAACCAGTACCGGCCGACAGAGAGGAAGTAGTCCCGTGCGTCCGGGTCTGCAAGGTTCAGCTTCGGCATCCATTTGTAATGCCCGACGCAGTCGTAATTCTGCCGCTCCGCGTCGACGGGATAGCTGTGGATAAAGAACCAGCTGCGATACGGCGACGCTTCGCCGTTTTTGACAATGTCCTGAAATTTGTCCCACCAGTAGCCGCAGTGGTTGAATACACCGTCGAGGAGGATGCGCATTCCGCGTGCGTGGACACCGTCGACCAGCCGCCGCAGATCGTCCTTCGTGCCGAAGGCCGGGTCGATCTCGAAATAATCGGCTGTGTCGTACTTGTGGTTCGACGGTGCGCGGAAGATGGGCGTCAGATACAGACACGTCGCGCCGAGCGACTGGATGTAGTCGAGCTGCTGCGTAATGCCCGCCAGATCGCCGCCCATGAAATTCTCCCGCGTCGGTGCAGAGCCCCAGGCGTCCGCGCCCGGCGGGGTGCGGGAGGGATCTCCGTTCTTGAACCGCTCCGGGAAGATCTGATAGTACACCTGCCGACTCCGCCACGCGGGCGCGGAAAAGCCGTCCGTCGGGTTCGGCCAGAGGAATTCGAAGAAGTTCCCGTTCATGTGTGGCTCCGTGTCCTGCAGGCCGTTCGCGCCGAGCCACAGCTCGTCCGTTCCGGCTTTCAGGTGGAAGCAGTACCGGGTGTACGCCGCGATCTGGCCGGTGCAGACCGTCATGCGGTAGTAGTCGTGCAGCGCGTCCTGTAGGGATACGTGCAGCTGCTGCCGCCGGATCTTTGCCGGGTCCGTCTCATAGCGCATCCAGTACCAGAGCTCGACTTCGTCCGCATCTGCCCGCGCCGTGATGAGCTGGAGCTCCAGCGTGTTGCGCGAGCTTGGGTAGATGTAGTCCGAGGTGGGCCGGTGGATGATGGCCGCCTGATTCAAATGTGGATCGCCTCCGTTTCTTCTTGTGCTTCCCGCATCGTCGAGGCCCGCTCGATGAGCTTCGTCGACAGCAGGATCTGCCGCAGGCTGGTCTGCGGGTCTTCAATCTGCTCGATCAGGATCTGCGCTGCCTGTACGCCGAGCGCGAACGTGTCAACATCCACGCTCGTGATGGGCGTCTCGGCCAGCTCCGTCAGCGGCGTGTTGTCGCAGCTGATGATGCCGAACTGCTCCGGTACCCGCAGCCCCAACTGATGCGCGGCCCGCAGCGCACCGAGCGCCAGCCGGTCGTCGCTGCAAATGACGGCGTCGGGCGCATCATCGTCCTGTAGGAGCACACGGACGCAGTCCATGCCGCTCTCGACCGTCGGCAGCCCGTGGAGAATAAAGCCGTCCGGGACGGACAGATGATGCGCGGCAAGCTCGCGGCGGTAGCCCGCGATGCGGTCCTGATTGAAAACCTCCCCGTCGCCGTCCGAAAGGAAGGCGATCTTTTTATATCCGCGCTCCAGCAGGAGCCTGACGGCCCTGCGGCCGGCCTGCACGTTGTTGATATCGACCCAGTTGGCCTCCGCGCCGACCTCCTCCGAGCGGCCGAGGATCACGCACGGCACGCTTAAGTCTTCGATCCTGCGCAGCAGCTCGCCCGTCACGAGCGAGATCGGCAGCACCACGCCGTCGACCTTTTTCCCGGCAATCAGCCGCTCGACGGAGGAAATGCCGCCGAACGCCGCCGCGCCGTTCGTGATGATGAGGTTATAGTCGTTCTGGTGCGCGGCAGTCTCGATGCCGAAGACGGTGTTGTTGAAGAAATTGTTGGCGTAGGCCGTGCCGTCCGAGATATCGATGACCAGCGAGATCGCGTGCGCCGAGCCGTTGGCAAAGCTGCGCGCAATGTCGTTGGGAACATATTTGAGCTGCTCCATCGCGGAAGCAATCTTCTGCTTCGTCTCGTCCGAAATGACGCCCTTCTGATTGAGCACGCGCGAAACCGTCGACGGTGAAACACCCGCCAGCCGCGCCACATCCTTGATCGTTGCTGCCATCCTGCACCTCCATGCAAACGGTTTACCGATATTTCTTGAATTTTCGCGAAAAAGCAGCGATAAAAGCAATGAAATATCGAGCACATTTGCTTTCGACGATAAAATGAAACTGAACACAACAGATTTATTTGTGCAACCGTTTGCCTAATGCCAGAGTAGCACGTTTTTCAGATGAAGTCAATTTGTCAGTTTATACAAGAAAAATCTGTTTTTCTGTGCAGGTAGACAATGCAGACCATTCTGCGCTCAGAGACAATTCATCCCCGAAATATCAGACACAAAAGCCGACCAAATGCAACAACCCCCGAACCGTTCATCATGAACGACTCGGGGTTTGCTCTTTCGTAAGAAGCTGATATGCACATTGTCTTGCCCGCGTCAGTGCCATTCGGACACTAGCAGGCTTTATGGATAATTCCTTGGCCATGGTCTTGTCACTTTTGCAAGGTCGATACATTCGAGACATTCATTAAGCAGCTCAGCGCGATGAATCAGAACGACAACTCCTTGAGCGTCAACAGCTTTTACATCATTGATGACGCCAAGCAGCGCGACAAAATGACGGAGGAATTTTATTCCGCCGTCAAGAAGGAGATCGCGCTGTATCAGGAGAAGGCCGACTATCTCATCCAGAGTGGCAGCCGCAGCCCCAGCGTCATGGAGCGGTGGGTCAACAAGATTGCCACGCTGGAGCAGAAGAAACAGCACTATGAAGAAATTCTTCGCCGGGAGCTTGACGGCCTCGACGATGAATTTGAAACGCTGCGCCTTCTGTCGCAGGAGCTGTCCGTAAGGGCAACCGGCCTGCGATTTCGGAAAGCGGCTTGTCATGGATTTTTGATGGATATATGGCAGCCCCGACTCGGAATACCGAGCCGGGGCTTTTTAATTGACTACACGATACCGGCTACGTCGCTGTTGCCTTGCTGTAAAAAGCGCAAGACGCTGGCAATATACAACTCGATCCCGATCGGAATACATCGCTCATCGATGTCAAAGAAACAGCTGTGTCCGATGCGTCGCCTTTCTTCTGGATGCGCGCAACCCAGATGGAAGAAGCAACTTGGACGTTCTGCGGCAAAATACGCAAAATCCTCCACCCCCAACGATGGCACGTCCCGCAGGATCACCTTGTCTGAGCCAAACTGCGCGCACGCTACATTACGAACCAAATCAACCATACGGTCATTGTTGATCAGCGGAGAGTAGCTCGGCTCGACAATCAGCTCTGCTCGTCCACCCATCATGCTTGCAGTCTGCTCACAAATATCGCGGACGCGTTTCCTGGCAAACAGACGTGTTTCCGGCGTAAGTGTCCGAATAATGCCGGACAATTCAACGTAATCAGCAATTTGATTTCGCACAGTTCCGCCGTGAATGGATCCGAAGGAACATACAGCGGAATCGGTGGGACTGATGTTTCGGCTAATCAGCGACTGTACTGCCGTCAGAATCTGTGCCGCGATCAGGATTGCGTCCACGCCCTCGTTCGGATGTGCACCGTGACAGGACGTTCCATAGACCTTAAGCGTCAGCATATCAGAAGCTGCATACATTTTCCCGTATTTCAGCCCGATCTGTCCGGCAGACAGATCGCCCGCAACGTGCAGTCCAAGCACGGAATCTACATGTGGACTTTCAAGGCAGCCCTGCGCGATCATGCGCGCTGCGCCGCCAATGGTCTCCTCTGCCGGCTGGAATAAAAGCTTGACGGAGCCATGCAGGGATTCGCGCATGGACTGGAGCAGCTTTGCCGTTCCCAAAAGGATCGCCGTATGCGCGTCGTGTCCGCAGGCATGCATCACACCCGCTGTCTTCGAGCAATATGGCGCGTCCGGATGATCTTCCTGTATCGGAAGCGCATCCATGTCCGCCCGCAGCGCAATTACCGGACCGGGGAAAGCTCCTTTAATCAGCCCTACGACGCCACTTTCTGCCACATTCCTCTTGTATGGAATGCCCGCCGCATCTAAATGCTCACATACCAATTCCATCGTCGGAAACTCCTGCTCGGATAGATCCGGATGGGCGTGCAGGTGTCGCCGCAACGCAATGGCCTCTTCCCCGATGTGTTGCTGTGTAATGGCTTCTCGAATATAATTCATAGTTTTCTCCCGTTAAAAACCTGTCAGCACGGCGATTTCGACCAACACCATCTGTGCGGCAAACAGGATCAGGAAAAGCTTTCCGAACCATTTCAGCCAGCGGTCATAGCGTACATCACCCAGCCCGCAAATGATCACAATACCGCAGGTTGGCCATAACAGGTTGCTCAAACCATCGCCGAATTGGAACGTCAGGCAGGCCACCTGACGACTGACGCCCAGCACGTCGGCCAATGGCGCCATGATAGGCATGGTAGCGGCGGCCTGACCGGATCCAGACGGGATCAGGAAGTTGATCAACGTGTGCGCCACCAGCATGAGCTGTGCTGAAATTGCAGAGGGCGCTTTTTCCAGAAGATTTCCAAGTGCATAGATGATGGTGTCCATGATCTGCGCGTGATTCATAATGACAATGATGCCCTTGGCAAGGCCGGTCAGAATGCAGCCCCACACAACGCTCCTGATACCGGCAAGCATCTTCTGACAATAGTCGTTTGGCGACCACTTATCGATCAGCGCGGCCACGGCAGACATGATAATGAACAATCCGCAGAGTTCTTTATAGCCCCACTTCCAGCGGATCATTCCCAGCATCAGGATGACCAATGTGGCAAGCACATCCAGAAGAATCAGCGTATGTCGCCATGTAAATGTGTACGAGTCTAATTGACTGCGTTCAAACGAGTGCGTACACGAATCTCCATAAACCACCGAAAGCTCCGGCTTCCGGCGCACCTTGCGTGCATACAGCATCAGATATGCCACTGCTGCTCCCATCAGCACGACAAAGCAGACTGCGCGGTAACCGATGCCAGAATATAGCTGCACACCGGCAATGGACTGCGCAACGGCTACGGTATACGGGTTCAGCGTCGCGGCCATAAACCCGATATATTCTCCGAGCGCGATCGTGGCAAATCCCGTCATCGCGTCATATCCAAGAGCCATCATCAGTCCGACGATCAACGGGTAGAACCCGTAAAACTCGCTGAGCATTCCAAAAAGAGAACCTCCCAGGCCAAAGACGAGCATCAGAACAGGGATCAGGATCAGCGAGCGGCTACCGTTTTTTTGCACCACGCGACCGATAAATGCGTGGAAAGCGCCGGTTTTGACAATGACACCGAATGTCGCGGCGCAGGTCATGATCACAAAAATAATGTCCGCCGCGCTGACGCAGCCCTCATACAAAGAAGCAAACAGGCCGAGAAGTCCGGTGGCGGATACTTCAGATTTGCTGATCTCATGGTAACTTCCAGCAATTGCGACCTTTCTTGCAGCGCCGTCTATATCTATTGTTTCATAGTCAAACGAACCGGAGGGAACGATCCACGTCAGAATCGCGATCACGACCAATATGAAAAAAACGACCAGCCATGTATCCGGCAGTTTTCGCTTGCTCGTTGTGTTTTTGTGCATGAAGGATCTCCTTTCTTTCTGTTGCCGTGCGGCAAATGTCTGGCTTACATGTTCTCAATTATATGACATGGAGTGCACGCTAGCAATGCAATATCCTGCCTAAAATATTGCAAATCATGCTGAATGTGCGCAAAATTGCTTCTTTTTGGGAACAGGAAATCGTGAGAAAGGCGTTTCGTATGTCCAATTTCCCAATCAGGCAAGGGGCATACTGAAAAAGAAGGCGCATCCGGTCGAACCGGATGCGCCAAAGCAGGGGGAAACTTGCGTTTTTACGGAAGTGAGACAGTCTTGCGGGCTGTTTTGTCATACATGCGGCTGAGGATTGCCGCGACCTCGCTCCGCTTGATGTCGTTCGTCGGATAGAAGGTGCCGTTTTTGTCAGAACCGGTCAGAATGCCCGCGCGATAGAACGTATAGATCTCCAATGCGTAAGTATCCGTTGTTATGACGTCCGGGATCTTGTTGTCCGCGACGGTATTGATCTGCCGGTAGTCGCTCATCGCGCCATAGAAAATGTGGACAAATTCATTGCGCTTGACGGGGGTATTCATCTGCGCAGGCGTATAATCCAGATACATCTTTTCAATGATCCCGTTATTTACCGCGTAGCTGACATAGCTGCTGTACCAGTACGGAGAGCCATTGCGCAGTGTGACCTTTCCGTTGTTGTTCAGCATCTGGTGCAGTGCGGCGGACAGCTTGATAGCCTGTGCAACGGTGAGCGTGTCATCCGGCTTATAGAGCGTTCTCGTTACACCGTCGATCAGATCCTTTTCCCATGCGGCGCGGACACTGTCATAATACCAGCTGCTTCTGGAGACATCGGTGAACGGGAAAGGATCTCTTTCCGGAACGCCTGGTTTGGTCGGCATAGACGGCGTGACAGGACCGACTGGCGGCGTATAGTGGCCGGAAACACGGACGGTTTTGCCGCCAAACCAGTCCGTTCCGTTCAGGCTGTACTGCACCGTATAGTTGACGGAGCTGCTGCTGTAATTAGCAGGCAGAGTCAGGGTTGCCGTTTGCTCCGCTGCATCGCCACTCGTCTTCGCAGTGATCGTGCCAGCCTTGATCTGAATGCCATTTTGCAGGTTCGTGCCGGTGAGCGTGACCATGATCATGCCGCCGTTGGAGGGAAGCTCCGTGGGCGCTGCGCTATAGTCCGTCACCGACGGCTCAGTGGGCTGTGTGCCGCCGCCCGTGCTGGGAACTGTTGCGGTCAGCTCTCCCGCGAGCGTCGTTCCGTCCAGACTGTAACGGAAGTAGTAGGTCACAGCGTCCGTTCCGGTATTTTCCAGGAGCTTGACTTCCGCACTGCGGGAGACATCCGAGCCTTCCGCATCAACGGAAGTCAGCATAGCCTGGTCTGTGCCCCAATAGAACTTCGTGCCATCCGGCAGGTTCGTTCCGGTAAGGGTCAGCATTGCCTTGCCGCCCGCAGAGGTCAGCGGCGAGGGATCTGTCGTGAGCCGGAAGTCGGTCACTGTTGGGGTTGGCTCCGCGCCGCCCTTCCGGATCGTCACATTGACCTGCCCGTTGTGCGTGATGGTCAGTGTGTAGACGCCGTTTTCATACGTTTCCGTGTAGAAGTTGTCATCGGCGAGTTTTGTACTGCCGCCATTTCTGGTGACAACTGCGGTCGGCCGTTCTCCGGTGTGCAGCGTGATCACCGTGCTCCGGAGATCGCGGTCCTTATCAAGCTTGGGATTGGAAATATGGTATTTCATATAGTCCTGTACATAGTCCTTATGATCGCCGTTCCAGTCGTTCCCGAAGCTTGTCCAGTCCGGATTCTCGCTTTCGCCGGGAACCCAAAGCTCGTCCTTGTCCGTGCGGAAGTTGTTGAGATCGATCTTAATGCTGTCAGCCGTCTCATGCGCAATCAAATAGGTATGTGGCGTCAGAGTAAAGCCCATACTGGTTGTGAATGTCGCGTCTGTGGGAGTGAGCGTAGCAGACTGATTCTTGTTTTCATTAAAGAGACTATTCATAATGAGAAGCCGTCTGCCGGTCTGTCCTGCTCCGCCGCCCAGGAGTGTCTCCACAAAGGCGTCGCCTGTGGAAAGTTCTGGATACTGCGCATTCAGAATATTTATCTTATCTGCCAGATCTGCGCTTTTCAGCACCCTGCCGAACGCGGAAGCCTCTGCATCAGACAGTTTACTGGACAGAACGGGCAGTGTGCGGTACCGGCCGCTCGTTTGCAGGAGATTGTTGTCCTGCGCTGTACCGTACAATCCTTCAGCAAAGTTCGTCGGAAGATAGCTGTCCGTATGATAGACGGCTTTGATTTCACCCTTAACCTGCTCGCGCGTTGCAGCGGGATTTGCGATCATATAGCGCATTGTTGGGATGATTGACTCCTTGAGAACCCAGGATGCCTCATCATAGACACCGGTGCAGTAGAAGGGATGCTCGGCGTTGAATACCGTGCCGCCATTGACGTAGGATTGGAGCATACTCATGGCAAACAGCGTTTCAGGGAAGGTATAAACGCGGCGCACGTCTTCATAGGTGGTATTCATGACCGGCTCGAAGAGCTTGTGGTAGCGGATTTCGTACCACGCCCACGCATCGGTCAGCGCGCCCCAGTTGTCTGCAAGGCCACTCAGCCATGTGCCAAGTGCAAAGCTTCTCACCGTGTTATAGCCGCTGCTGGAGGTACTCTTAGAGTTGATGACAAGATACTTATGATGCTTCTGCGCAGCCTTAAACAGCGTATCATTCTCAAACCATTTTTCCATCCGGTGGTTTGCATCGTCAATGTCGGTCAGAACCAGATAGATGCCCTTGGAGGAGAAGAGTTCAAGGTATTCTGCTGTCAGCTGTGCGACGGCACCCGTATCTCCATTATGATGGTTTTCGGCAAAGACAACGCCCTTGATGCAGGAATTGTTATCGATCAAATTGTTCAGCCAGTCCATATCGATCAGATTGCGGAACGTGTTGATCGGAACACCGCCGGTCATCAGCGTCAGGTAAAGGTTGATCCCCTTTTCCTGTGCGATTGCAACATGGTATTCATAGAACTTCTGGAGATTCTCCTTATTGCCAGTGCCTCCCCATGCGTGGCCGAGATAGTCGTCAGCATGAAGCTGGATTGCCGTGTAAGGCTTGAGATCCTCTGGAATCAAACTCCATACGCCTTCCATCGTATTGTGACCCTGTATTGGAACGCCCGGAACACCGGAATTATCCCACCATGCCGGATGCTTTGTATTTGCATACAGCGACACAAGCAGCAGCGGATGCTCCGCATCGACCAGCATACGCGGCGTGGTTGCCGGCTCTGTAGAGGTAACGACAATTTCCGCCGTAGCAGACTTGTCGTTCAGCTCAGGAAGCGTAACGTGCAGTCTGGTGCGTCCCGCCATTTTACCGGTGACAGTTTTCTGCGTCTTGCCGTCGCCGGAAAGACCGGCAATTGTGTCGTTTTCCAGTGTAAATCTAAAATCATCGCGGAAAACTACAACACGTTCAGCGTTCATTGCCATTGCAAGAACACGCTTCGATTCCCCGTCTCCAAGGCGAATGAGACCGCTGGGTTCCAGCGCGACAGAGGAGACGGTTTCATCCAGATCCGTACCGGTGTAATACGCAAAGGCATCGACCTGGACCGGGGCATTGCTCTCCGCCTCCAGACGAACCGTGTGCTGTTTGTTTTCCAGTCCGTGCAGCTCCAGAATCGTGAACTGATACGAATTTGTGCTGCTGTTTGCATTTCCGATCGCGACCAACACGTCGTCAACATAGATCCATGCGCGACCATAATTGCTGTCCATCTGACCAATCCAACGGAAGCCGGTACCGGTAAAGGTCAGACTTGCAGTAGCGCCGGGAGCGTCATTGGCCTCCTTCGCGCTGCCTTCGTAATGATTTGTGCTGGTTTCATCGACCCAGTTTCCGGTGTACTGGATCTGGCCGCTGTGGCTGTCCACATATACCCAGTTTCCAGCCGTACCGCCAGTTACGGTAAGCGTTGTCGTTTTGGAGCTGCCCGCAGCGGTGGCCGTAATGGTGACGGTTCCTCTGGCTACGCCAGTCACGGTGTTGCCCTCAATGGTGACTTTTCCGTCCGGAGAGGGCGCATAGCTGACAGCCGTGACGGCGGCGTTGAAGTTCAGCCGTGTCTTTAGCGTCGAAGTTCCGCCCACCGTAATGCTTGCCGGATTGGATTCAACAGACCAGACCCGTGTAGGCACGGTTTCAATCGCCGTTTGATTGACCTCGAATTTCTGAAGATCAATGACATTTTTATCGGCGTTATTCCAGCCTTCCTTCGGCTCAACGCTGATCAGATAGACATCAGGCGTCAAGCCTGTCTTTTCATAGACCTTTGCCGCCGGAGCCGCTGCACCATTCAGATCCACCTCACTCGTCTCGACCAAAATGGGCTCGCCGCTCGGATTATGCCGGTAAAGTCTGACAATCGCAGTGCCAAAGTTCGTATCCTTCTGGGCGAAATAGCGGACACCCGTTCCATAGAATACCAGAGATGCCTGTGCACCCTTGGTATAGGAAGACGGATCCTCCTGATCGAGCTTGTCGACGACCCAGCCTTCCTCAAACTGGATATGCGGAGAAAGCTGGTTGCCATTGACGCGCGAAGGAACGGAGACCCAGTTCTCGGCAGGAGCCTGCGCCGGTACAAGATTCGTCAGCGTGAACTCCTGATAGCCGTTGCCGTCAAGTGTAATGGTGTATGTACCGGCAGCAGCGTCAAACACCGTCTGAATCTGTTTGGACTGTCCTGCAAGGCTGCTTGTCAGCGCCAGCGTTGGTTCCGCGCCAAGACCGGAGATTGTAATCGTGGCTTTGCGCCACGTGCTTTCGCCGTGCGCGGTGTTCTGGGCGTAGCTGTCCTTGAGGTAGTTATACATCAGGCGGTTGTTGTCGGAATCCCATGTGGGGGTCGTTCCTTTCACATAGCCTTCCCAGATCGGGTTTTTGTCGACCCAGTAGTTATTGAAGCGGAACTGGAGTGTGCCCGCCTGCGCCTCGTCTACAAGAAGCATGGCGTAAGGCTCAAATTCGATATTCGCGCCGAAGCTATTCTGCGTAAGCTGGAACGACACATTCTGCTTGCTGTGCAGCGCACTGTTTTCACGGGTATCGAAGAACCAGTTGCTGTTATAGGTCAGCCAGCTCTTTGTCAGCTCGTCATAGTGCGCATAGCCAGTGCCGGTATAGCGCTGCGGATAGCGGGCGTTGAAATAGTTCTGAATGCCAGCCGCCCCACCGAGTGCCTGAACATCTGCCATGCGCAGAATATCCTTGCCGGTCGGATCCTGCGCCATCTTGGGCAGAGACGGGATCGTACCGTAGCGGCCGGTCGAGTAGGTCATCATGGTCGTTCCGTTGTTTTTACCCTTGTTGGGGCCGGACGAACCGCTGTCGCCATAAAGCGGGTCAAGCAGACGGTTGGCCGCGTTCGAGCCAAGCTTATTGAGCGTGCCGCCGCTCGATGCGTAGAACACCTTCGTATTCTGCATCACCTGTTCACGGGTCGGGATGGCATAGTCGCGCATGTACTCCATGGCCTTGGCGATGCTGTACTTGTAGTTCGGCGTAAAGTAAGTCTTTGCTCCCTCATTGTCGCCGACGGCTTCGGCATGATCGGGATGCTCAAAGGTAAATACTGTTGCGCCTGTGCGCGCCTGCTGCACCATACGCATGGCAAACAGCAATTCCGGCATACTGACCGGGCCACGGCATTCCTCCGGGCCGCCCTGAACGCTGAAGGTATTCGCGCCCCACTGCGGGCCGTATCCCTCAATGAACCACATCCAGGAGTCGATCAGGCTGCCCCAGTTGCCGCACAGACCGTCCAGCCACGCGCCGAGGGCAACGCTTTCATGCGAGTTGTAGGAAACGTTACTCCACGCACTGGTCGTTTTGGCAAGCAGGATGTAGTTTTGAGAATACTTTTTCAGCGTCTGATAAAGCGTTTCATTATTCAGGAAGTATTCCAGCGTGCCGCCATGGTCGCTGCCGCCGGTGTCCTTCGGGGCGTCGTTCATGTCACAGTTGATGACATAGCCGCCCCATTTCGCGGCCTGCTTGACAAGCGCATCCATATAGGTGATGCGGCGGTCTCTCTCGCTGATACCGGCATTGTGGTTTTCCGAGAAGACAACACCCATCATATTCTCATTCTGCTCATAGATGCCGTCCAGCCAGTCCAGATCCAGGAACGCCCCTGTGTGGGAGTTGGAAACCATCAGGAAGAACGGAATGTTGTCATTCTTCGTCTCGGCAATGCGGTCAAGATACCACTGCTTGTTCGCCGCACTGCCCTCAACCGTTCCGCTGGCATGGATCAGGATCGCATGGTGAACGGTCTTATTGCCTGCTTGGACGGTCGGGCCCTGCCAGCCTGTTGCGTCCGACCCGGTCAGCGCGGTCCAGAAACCCTGAATGCTCTTGCCGCCCTGCAGCGGGCCTGCAAGACCATTCGCAGGATACCCTTTCCCATCATATTTGTAAAGGCCGTGCAGGAACAGAGGATTGTCCTCATCGACCGGCATACGCAGCGTCCCCGCCTCCAGCGAACGGATCGTAAGCGCAACAGTCTTCTCTGACTGACCGGCTTTTACCGTGATCGTGACATCACCGGCAGTCAGTGCAGTCACAAGGCCGGTGGCGGTCACAGTTGCCTTACCTGTGTCGCTGCTGGTGTAGGTAACGGTCTTGTCTGTCGCGTTGAAGGGCACAAGCGCCGAGATTTGCAGGGTATCGTCTACCCAGAGCGTTTTCTCAGTGGGAGAAACACCGTAGAGATGGTTACTGATGGTTGCAGACGTGTCATAACGAACCTCGAATTTGTTCAGATCGATGACGCCGCTGTCAAGACCACCGCCGTGCTTGCGCTTAATGGTGATTCTGTGATAGCCTTCCTCAAGCTCTCTCTCGAGAATTTTGTTGTCCATCGCGCCCGGCGCATTGCGATGCAGATCATATGTTTCAGGCGTGCCATCGTCGATCTGAACCTCTACCTCACCGAAGTTCGTTTCATACTGCGCATAGTAGCGGATGCCAGAGCCATAGAAGTACAGCGTCGCGGTTGATCCCTCTGTACCGGCAAAGCGGTTGGGTGCCTCATAGGTCCATGCGCCGTCAAAGTGAATGTTTGTATCGTCAGATGCCGGAACCGAAACCCATCCGTCTTCGCCGGCGGGAGGCGGCGTGGGTGTATCCGGCGTATACGGCGCGCCCAAGGTCGGGAGCGTATCCGTCAGGAAGTTCTCAAACTCCGTATAGGCAATGCGCCAGTGATTTCCGGGCTGTTCCTTGCCGCCGGAGTACCAGACGCTCAGCTTGCCGTCCGCATCATAGGTAAAGCTGGAGCGATAAATGAAGTTCTGATCCCATTGCCCGCTGCGCGGCGAAAGAATGGGGTTGGGATAAGTCGTCCATAGTTCGCCGTCCGCCGATTTGGCAAAGAACAGATCTGTATGGTTGGAGCCGCCGCCTTTCGGATACGCGCAAATCAACGCCCAGTATTCTCCGCTTTCATCTGCGCCGACGTTCGGGATCCACTGAACGTCCAGATGCCACGGAATCCAGCTGTTTTGCAGCACCAGCGTGGGCTTGAGCGATTTCGCCTCGCCCCATTCTGTACCGTTTGTGGAGCGGCGAAGCTCAACGAAGCCGTTCTGATTGTTCCATCCAGTCGGTGCAACGCCCTGATCGGAGTTGTTCGACCACATCAGCCATGTATTCGCATCACGCCGGACAACGGCAGGCGACTGCATATCGTAGTGATAGGTTGACGTCACCAGATCGGTGTAGGGATTTTCCTGTCCCGCGTCCTTTTGTACAGCATAGGTAAAACCAGTGCCGCCCTGCGTCGCCGCAACGCGGATGCGGCGCAGAATAGATGGCTTGAAATTGCTCGTTCCGATTTGACCATAGTTCTGCGCATCCTGCTCCCAGACGTAATAGACCCAGAGCTCGTCGCTGACAGGATCGTAGATCACGTCGTTGTCGCAGTTGTGCGTGCCGTCTGGCTCTCTCTCAACTACGCTCAACGGGTTGGAAATTCCCTCCGCCGACCAGATCTTTCCGTCATCTGACCATACAAGGCACGGATTCTCAAACTGCGAATTGCCTTCCTGATTTGGCGTGACTGCCATCCAGAAGCGATGCCCACCCCATGTGCCAAGCGGCGTGCCGCCCACACTGTTCACCAGCGTGAAGTCCAGCACGTCCGGGTGCGTGACGTTATTGGGTGTCTTGCCCTGATATTCATAGGTCGGGATGGTCAGCACATCGCGGAACTGATAAGGGACGGGAAGCGGCTCCTTCTGTTCCTCAGTGGACCAGACCTCGACCTCGATATAGTGACCGCCCATTTTCGCGCCCTTGTCGTGGCCGTCATTCCAGATACGGACATAACGCGCATTGTAGGGATCATCCGTCACTGGCACATCCAATCCAGACCCTGTGGCTTGCCAGTTACCGTTATAGATCTCTTTTGTAGTTCCAGGCTGGAAGTCCTCGGTCGTGCTGAGGATGATGTGCAGATCCTTGAGTGTTCTGCCGTCATCCCAGTAATTCCAGAAATTGACCTTGCTGACGGGATATTCGTTGCCAAGGTCGATCTGCGCATAGGACGGGTCGCTCGTGTCCTGTGCTTTGTCCTTGCAGACCTCGATATATTTTGCGTTATCTTTGATGCCATCTGTCAGCCAGCTGTTCGGACGGTCACTTCCGCCACCCCATTTATTTACAATTACATTACAGCCCGCCGCGACATTATATAGCGTAGTCTCGGGCGCGCCGCCGGTGTGCTCCGTGCCGTAGACCTTGATCTCCGTATAATGTCCGCCCTGCTTTTTCTGCCCCGGCGTGCCGCCGTCATGTCCGCTGTTCATCACGCGAACATAGCGACCCCTTGCTGCTTTCTCTACGCTCAAGCCTGCAGAGACAGATTTATAGGAAGCATCTGTCCCAACACCGAATCCGAAGAAGTTCTCCGTGTCGGAGTTGAAAATGACTGTGCGATCATCTTCAGCAAACGTACCTTTTTCAGAAGCAAGAATTACAAGTCCGATGAGCGTGCGTCCATCATCCCAGTAGTTCCAAAACTTCACCTTTGCAATATCATAAGACGCGCCGAGATCGATCTGTGCGTAGCTTGGATCTGTGCTGTTCTGCTCCGTATCCTTGCTGATCTCGACATATTTTCCACTATCGGTTATACCGTCCGTCAACCAACTGGCTGGACGGTCCGCGCCACTGGTCGGGCCGTGAATGGATACGTTTTTTCCCTGTGCAACATTTGTCAATGCAGGCGGGTCTTCCGCCAGCACCGGCAGCGTCAGCGCCGGCAGCATTCCAAGCAGCATGACAGCTGCCAAAAGAAGCGGTAGCAGGCGCCTGCTGAAAAAGCGGGTTCCTTTTATCATTTCATATCCTCCTTACTTATCTGTTTTTTCAAAATGGCTGGTATCCTGTTTCCCATACTAAATGAAATAAAGTCCTAATAACATGGAATTTTTTCACGTCCACTTGTGGTTTTTTGACCACTTTTGTTCTATTTGCATAAACTGCATAAAAACTGCGGGGCGGATTTGGCAAAATAGCGAAAAAGCGGGGAGCCGGCCGGCTCCCCGCTGG
>ERZ772886.1399-NODE-1399-length-21693-cov-55.778076_pt1 | contig 21693 bp, 42 predicted proteins | sample MGYA00512128_ERZ772886 | MGnify/ENA primary metagenome ERZ772886 (study PRJEB29015, sample SAMEA2737698) | human gut metagenome | biome: human gut; feature: human-associated habitat; material: faeces | place: China | collected 2012 ... | reverse complement strand
AACTGCCATTACACTCTCATTGTTCTTTAAATCTGAATTTGGATTCATAAAGATAGTAAATAGCACACTTTAACCAATCTGCTAACTAATGTATACCAAATGTATACTTATCAGTTTAGTTATCAGCACATTATTTATACGGAAAAATAATTATCCGCATAATACATTACAGGTAGGTATACAATAGATATGTAGTAGTTATGTTACTATTTTGTTACCCAAAACTTGCGAGTAACAAAAAAAATGCTTATCTTTGCAGCAGATTTATAAAACAAAGGCTTATGGGAAGGAAGAAAACAATCGAAAAGGAACCTGTCACTATCAGATTCAAGGAACTTGCCAACGGAAACAAGAGTGTATATCTAGACATCTACAAGGATGGCAAGAGAACCTATGAGTTTCTGAAACTCTACATCGTACCAGAAGTGGGTAGAGGTAAGGCAGAGGCAAGAAGAAAGAATGCTGAAACAATGGCTACCGCCAATGTTATCAAGGCTCAGAGAGTACTGGACATCAAGAATAGCATTTCGGGTATCATATCAGTCAAGAGCAAGATGAAGCTCATGGATTGGATAGACAACTTCAAGACTTATAAGATGAAGACATCGCAGTCACCAAGCCGCATCGCAGCACAGATAGAATGCACCCGAAAGCAACTCATCGCCTACAAGGGAGATAACATCAAGCTATCCAGCATTGACAAGAAGTATTGTGTGGGATTCATTGAGTTCCTGAACAACACCAAGAAGAGCAATGGAGAGCCGCTTTCCAGCTACACCAAGATTATGTATTGCAACCACCTCAATGAAATGCTCAGCAGAGCCGTGAAAGGTGGGATGATATACAAGAATCCATTCAGCGAGGTGGATAAGCGAGAGAAGCCAAAGAAACCTGAAACCAGCAGGGTTTTCTTGGATATTGAGGAGGTGAAGAAACTGGCAGAAACAGAATGCAAGATTCCAGTTATCAAGCAGGCATTCATGTTCTCCTGCTTTTGCGGTTTGCGTATCTCTGACATCAGGAGACTGAAATGGTCAGACATCAGGGAAGTTACCAACGAGGATGGAACCAAGTCATGGCATCTGTCTATCATACAGAAGAAGACCAACAAGATGGTTTCATACAATCTGTCAGGCAAGGCTATAGAATGGTTGCCTGAGCAGGACAGAAACGAGTTCATCTTCAATGGTATGGGATGCGAACAGACGGTTCTCACTCACATCAAGGTATGGGCAGCCAATGCTGGCATCAAGAAGGACATCACCTTCCATACTGCAAGGCACACATTTGGAACCATGATGCTTACACTGGGAGCAGACATCTACACAACCAGCAAGCTAATGGGGCATACTAGAATTGCCACCACCGAGATTTATGCCAAGATTATAGATAAGAAGAAGAATGATGCAATGGGACTCATTGACAAGTTCTTCGACAAGTAACAGAAAAGGCACCGAGATTTATTCCCGATGCCTTTTCTTTATATCATTTTTCCTTCATAATGTACGATGGTCTTATATTTAGACGAACCAATATATATATCAACGATATACTTATCACCATTCTTCTTTATTAAGTAAAAACTATCAGAAGAGCCATCTGTTAAGTCGCATTTTCTGTAGTTATCCACCAACTCAAAATAATCCAAATACTCGTCTGTTTCAACGAAATATATCTTTTCACCAATCGGAACTTTGTACCAAGTATAACCGAAAGAAATATAAGTTCCATCCTTCTTGGAGCCTATACGAAAATCGGTTTCGTTCTCTATTGCAAACTTATCAATCTGATGTCTAACTCCAGCAACCTCTATGTAGTTTGAAGTCAGCCCAACTTCCTCACTAGAATCCTTGCTACATGATACCAGCAGCAAGACAAACATCATAAAACATAAAATCTTCTTCATATCTCACATATTTTAATTAATAACATATCTTGCAAGGAGTTCTGCCCAAATCCTCAGCTTCCTCCTCGCTTACCTCTTCTATTTCTCCTGAGCAGCGAGAAAGACCACGGCAATCAGGGTCGCTATGATACTTGGTAGAAGTTTCTCCAGTACATATATATACAGAATAAGAAGTGTCTTTTTTAATTGGCACATTCTCTTTTCTCTCTGTTGTCACTTTTTTACTACTAGATTCAGACAAGAAATTGTTGACGTTGTACCCATACCATATTCCTATACCTAAAAGCGATAAAACAATCGGTAATGGCAACTCTATTCCAAACAACCTTTCTAATTTAAGAGGTCTGAAAACCAAAAGCAATAAATACCAAAAACAATAAGATATTACAGCACCAGCCAATAGATATACGCCAAAACATATTATCAATATAAACACTTGCCACATTCTACCACATTTTAATTATCCTACATTTGCTTTTCTCACGCCACCGCCCAAGATAGATAGTAGCTGGTCGTAGCGTTTCTCCAACTCCTCGTACTTCGCCTTCCATACGGAATCATCCTGATGATACTCCTGCTCAGGCATCACTTCATGGATAATATCATGCTTAGGCTCCTCAGCTACCATATAAGACACCTCTTCCCCATCGCCTTCTTTATGATACATAGTACCAACACCACGTATTACCCACTCGGCAGATACGTCAGGGAAGACGGAAAGAACCTTTGCTACTACATTTGCAGACAAGGCACGTTCACCCTTCAACTGCGTGTTAAGGGTAGTTTGAGACATTTCGACTAACTTTGATAGAGCGTTAACCGAAACTTGCTTATCGTCTAAAACTAGCATAATTCTCTGATAAATAGTCACTTCCATACATTTTACATTTTTAAACCATACTTAATTAATCATAACTGGTTAATAATTTCTTGCTAAACATTTGGTAGATTAGCAAGAAATGACTAACTTTGCAACCGTTAATAACAAGTTGCTATATATTTAAAAGCAAAAGTACAACAAAAAATTAAGTTATGCAAGTAAAAAAGATAAAAATTATCAAGATTCCACCAAAAGTGGGTAAAAAACTTGCTGAGCGGTATGGTTGCCGAAGGGAAACAATATACAACGCTCTAAGTTTTAGGAGTCAGAGCAAGCAATCCGAAGACATCAGGCAGGCTGCTTTGAATGAGTTCGGAGGAGTTGAGACCGATAAGGTCTTGTTCTACTAATAATAAAGAAGGAGGAATCCTATGAATGAAATTTCAACTATTGTAGATGGTGACAGAATGACATCACTACAGATTGCAGAGATTACTGGCAAGCCACACAATGATGTGATGAAAGCCATCCGAAAGATGGAACCAGCATGGCAAAAAGTGCAAGGGGGAAATTTTTCCCTGATGCAAGAAGAGGTTGAGATAAACAATGGTGGTCACAAGATGAGACCTTACTACTCCCTCAACAAAGAAGAATGTCTCTACATCGCCACCAAGTTCAACGATGAGGCGAGAGCAAAGTTGATTAAACGATGGAAGGAACTGGAGGAGCAACATCAAAAGCCATCCGTTCCACAGAACTATCTCGAAGCTCTCAAATCTCTGGTCAAGTCTGAGGAAGAGAAACAACAGCTAGCTTTGGAAAATAAGAAGCAGCAGGAACAAATCATCACTATCAGCAAGACGAACATGGAACTAGGCAACAAGATTACCGAAATGCTGCCGAAGGTAAGCTACTACGATAAAATCTTGCAGAGTAATGCAACCATGACCGTAACTCAGATTGCTCAGGACTACGGAATGAGTGCCATGAAACTGAATAAAGAACTGGAAGCAATGAAGATTCAGCATAAGGTTCGAGGTCAGTGGATATTATACGGAAAGTTCATCACTGGTGGTTACGTTCACAGCAGAGCGGTAGATATAATAAGAAGTGATGGTCGGCATGATGTGAAGTACAACACCGAGTGGACAACCAAGGGAAGAATCTTCCTTTATGAATCACTCAAAGCGAAGGGCATTCTCCCCTTAATAGAGCAGGAGAACACTCCCAGCGATAAGGGCACTGGTAGAACAGAGCCAGCCAAGGCAGCTAGTGCCAGTCAACAAACCATCAAATTCAACTGATATGATAGACCCAGAGATTAAAGAGCAGCTAGACCGAATAGAGCAGTATTCGCTCATAGCTGCAAAGAATGTGCTCAACATCAATGAAGCTGCAATCATTCTTGGTATGACGGTTAGAGGAGTGAGAGAGAACGTCAGGAACCGCATCATCCCTTGCTATAAGCCGAACATCAACCGACTCTACTTTAAAAAGAGCGAGTTGGAAGAGTGGATGACTCAGAACCGCAGGAAGAGCATGGAAGAGTTGAAATCAGAGGCAGAAGCCTATTGTTTTACCCATTAAACAGATAAACTTATGATAGCAGATGTAATGTTGGTAGCCAGCGTAATCACTTTCGCTGTTGCCGTTAAGGAAATCCACTCCTACTTCAAGGAAGTAGGCAAGTAAGACATATGGAGATTGAACCTCACAAGAATAGTTAAGTATTAAGTTATTAGTGTGTTAATCTTATAATATTTCAGTCATTGAAAACAGCAGAGGTTTTTTGGAGTTTGCTACTCCCAGTCTCCACTATAACTTTGTCGTTATAATTTTACATGTTTTAAGTTTTTACCCAGCGCAAGTAACTCAGTTGGTAGAGTATGAAGGTTTATGAGCCTTCGATGTCGTGGGTTCGAGTCCCACCTTGCGCCCCATATAGCCCGATTCCAAGGCTTTATATCGGATAGGATAAACCTTCCTAGAGAGGTACACGTACCCAAAAGGAGCATCATTAACCACAGATGATGCTTAGACGTGGAAGTGGCAAGCGAGTACATACACCTACTGGGTGGAATTTGGAAACACTTGGAGTTCACTTGTGAAGAAGCAGACCTGATGCCGTGACCATTATATAATAAGGTAGCATCTAAAGGTAGGAGCGCACAACTACAAATCGGTTCTAATGCAGCCAGCACGCTTGCTTTTTTCATATTCGGTTCAATAGTTATAATTGGTTATTTTATATTAAACAGATATATCACAATATGTGCGATTACTAGTGCTGGGAGTCCTAAGCCTCCATGAATGCAGAAGGGAACCAAGGGCGCACGGATGGATTAAAGGCTCGGAACGTGCGCCCTATTATAGATGAATTGTAAACTTTAATATATTCAACATTTTACATTTGAAACTGCATGATTGCGGTAGCGACCGCTCAGGTTAATACTAAAATAAAATAACTCGCCCACCATTCGTGAGAATCGTGGGGTTTTTAATTTGAACATTTAAACCATACAATATGAGATATAAAGCAAATAGTTGTCACGATTGTATCTTCTCGACCATGTGTGACAACCCGAATAAGAACCCAGATGGTGGCTACAAATGCAGATTCTATCAATGGAAATATCAATAACAACTTAATACATATAAGATATGAAAGAACTTATCGCAATTCAGTCAGAACTGAAAGCACCGAAGAGTCAGTTCAACAAATTCGGTGGCTACAAGTATCGCAAGGCTGAGGACATTCTTGAAGCTGTCAAGCCTTTACTCGCCAAACAGAAATGTACGCTCATCATCACCGATGATGTAGTCTTGATAGGAAACCGCATCTACGTGAAGGCAACTGCCACCATCAAGAACGAGAAGGGCGAGTGCGAAACAACAAATGGTTGGGCTAGAGAAGAGGAAAGCAAGAAAGGTATGGATGGCAGTCAGATTACTGGAGCATCATCATCTTATGCTCGAAAGTATGCCCTCAACGGACTCTTTGCCATTGACGATAATGCTGATTCTGATACTACCAACGATGGGCAGCATCAGACTCAGCAGCAAGCGCATACTCAGGAACAGCAGCCAGCATCAAAACAATTCAACTCAAACGACCTGAACGAAGGATTGGGTTATCTGAGCAGATGTGTTAGTAAGGATAATCTCTTGTGGGTAATTCAGCATTACCAGCCACTCTGCTCTAACACTCAGTTCATGCAAGCTGTATCAGCCAAGAAGAAACAATTAGGTATACAATAATATGACAACAGAAACAAAGAAAATCACTTTGAATGTGCCAAGAGTCACATTCATTGAGGAATCTCATCAGTACTTCATCGGAAAGAAGGAACTGAAAGGTGTGACTGGAACGCTCATCAAGAAAGCCTTCCCCGACACCTATAAGAATATTCCTGAGTCAGTATTGATGAAGGCAGCAGAGCGAGGAAGTCTTATCCACAACACGTTTGAAACCTTCTGTTCCATCTTCGATGCCGACATCAAGCAGTACCCGAATCCAACGGAAGAACTTCAATCATTCCATAGTATGTTAGTCGCATACGATTTACACTATGTAGCATCCGAGTATCTTGTTACAGATGGTGAAAACTTTGCATCTGCCATTGATGGAGTCTTCTCTGACAGCGAAGGCAACATATATCTGGTAGATTACAAGACCACCGCAACCCTTCACTACGACAACGTATCTCTCCAGCTATCCATCTATGCAAAATGGTTCGAGGAGCAGAACCCTGACTTGAAGGTGAAGGAGATTGTCTGCATGTGGTTCAAGAACGGACAGAGCAAGTTCCAACCTCTACCAAGGGTAGCTGATTATCAGATTGACGATTTAATCAACGCTTATCTCGCTGATGATACAGACTATCAGTATAAGGTGGAAGTTCCTGAGCAGTTTTCTGCACTAGAGCAGGAGTTCAGATTAATAACCGCTCGTGTGGATGCCCTGAAGATTAAGCAGGATGAGTTGAAGGAAAAGATAATGAAGATGATGGAAGACAACAAGCAGAAATCCGTCAAGACTCAGTTCGCCTCCTACTCTTATGTTGCAGCTACCACCAAGAAGACCTTCGACACGAAACTGTTCAAGGACACGGAGCCAGAGCACTACGAGTACTATCTGAAAGAAACGACAACCAAGCCGTCAATAAGAATCAAACTTAATTAAGTATAGATATGAACGTAAAATTTACAGGCAAGATTATTGCAGCAGGGCAAGTTCAAATGGGAACTTCCCAAAACGGAACCCAATGGAGTTCTTGTGAGTACACTATCGAAGAGTTGAACGAGCAGTACCCTTCAAGAGCCGTTATCTCGGTATATGGCTCAGACAAGTTGCAGCAGTTCAACATTCAGTTAGGAGAAATCATCACCGCCCACATCGGATTGAAGGCACGCCAATCTAAGGAAGGACGTTGGTTCAATCAGTTGGACTGCTGGAAGGTGGAACGACCAAATGGTCAGCAGCAAGGTCAGGTTGTCCAGAGTCAGGTTCCTCAGCAGCAAGCAGCCAACTATCCACCTCAGACAGCACCTATCCAGCAGCAGATGCAGGCTTTTCCCCCTCAGGTTAATGCAAGCGGTCAACCTATTCAGCAGAACGCTCAATATGCAGGTGGTCAGCAGAAAAGTGGTCTCCCATTCTAAGCATTAATATATAAGGTATGGAAATTCATCTAGTAAGAACCTCCACTGGTCTTCGCCCCTACACGGATGATGATTACGAGGAAATGAAAAAGATAAAGGTTGGTTCCATCGTCAAGGCGAACATAGTTCGACCAAGGAACATCAAGTTTCACCGCAAGTTCTTCTCCCTTATCAGAGCAGCATGGGATTGCCTCACAGAGCAGCAGCGTACTAACCTTCGCTCTGTAGACACATTCCGTGAGCAACTTCTGATAACATCAGGATTCAGCGAACCGCTTTACGACCTCAACGGACAGAAGTTCTTGGAGCGAGCCAAGTCTATCTCCTTCGCCAAGATGGATGAGCCAGCCTTTAATGAAGTATATAATAGAGTCTTAGACACCATCATCACGATACTCTATGCAGATGGTGTTACAGAAGACGAATTTAATAATATTTTACAAAATTATAGTTGATATGACACGTAGAAACGACAAGCGCAACAACAGACGTAATCGTCAGCGCAACAACACCCCAGAGTTACCACCATTTGCACAGATGCTTTTCGGAGCAATCGTTGGCAAAGGTGTAGACATGATTGCCAAGAAGATGGCAGAGATTGCCGAGGAAGAGACTCCTGATATTCATGCAGAAGGCATCAGTAATCAGGACGTTACCAACATCAATAACGGAAAGGCAACCTTATCTAAGTTGCGCATTCCTGCTGATGGTTCGGCAGTAGAGTACCCAATCCCAGATAACCTCCAGTTCTTCTTCGCTGAGGATGGTAAGTTGATGGTTCGTCAGAAGATTGAAGGAGACGAGAATCCTACTGATGCAGGGGAAGGAAAGCCTATCACTTATGATGATATTTGCAAGGAGTTGTTCTTGGACAAGAAAACATACTGGCTTGGTAATAAGAAAAGCAACTATCTATATTCAGATGAATATAACTATAACGACCTTAACAACTGCACTAGCATGGCTCAGGCAAAACATGTAGCTGCTTTCATCAAGTTGCAGAACATCGCCAAGTATCTCAATAAGGGATGGAAGCCTAAGTTCGACAACAAGACCCAAAACTGGCAAATTAATTACTATAATGGAGAATACTTGCCTAAGTACATTTCTTTATTTGACGATGCCGTTGTTTGCTTTTCATCAAAGAAAGCAGCACTCGAAGCCATCCGCATCATGGGAAAAGAATCTCTCTACGACCTTTTCAACAAAGATTGGTAATGGCAAGCTACGCTGAAATCAAAGCTAAGCTACAGCAGGAAGGCAAGAATATACGCAAGCGTTTATCCTACGATGAGCACAACTTGCAAGCCGCAGAGGTCAGGTATATCCGTGGGGTATATCCTGACCTTGAAGGAGTCTTCTTTGCCGTTCCTAATGGTGGCAAGCGAACCTCCCTACAAGCCGCATGGCTCAAAGAAGAAGGTATGAAGGCAGGAGTATCTGATATGCTCCTCCTGAAGCGCACCTCCCAGTACGGTTTTCTCTGCATCGAAAATAAGACTCCCAAAGGTAGGCAGGAACCCGAACAGAAGGTATTCCAGTATGAAGTAGAACGACATGGTGGCAAGTACATCATTGTCCGCTCTTTAGATGAATTTATCCAAGCAATCGACAATTATTTAAATGGTGAACTATGACAGATGAAATCAAACAAGCCATCCAGCTTCTAGAAGAGAATGGCTACAAGATTACCGCTCCACCCAAGGAAGTTAAAGACGAATATACCTTTGAGCGAGCATGGAACCTCTACGAAAAGAAGGTAGGCTGCAAGGCTAAACTGGAAAAGAAGTGGAACTCTATGAGCCAGAAAGACCGCAAGGCAGCTATAGAGTATATTCCTCTCTATGTAATCTCACAGCCCGACAAGCAGTACAGAAAGAACTTCCAAACCTTCCTTAACCAGCGAGGATGGGAAGATGAAATCATCGGAGCAACACCACCGCCAGCATCCGTTAACGAGAATCCTTCCGAAATCAGCCAACTTATCGCAAAGACGAGGGCTGAGCAGAACGTTACAAATGCGGATAAGGACAACGTTTTCAAGACACGCATCATAGGTATGATAGAGCTTCTGCAAAAGAATCCTCATAGCCTATGCAAAAAGCAGTTGGAGATATATCGTGATAACGGAACCTTGGAACGCTTGGGCATCCAATGGAATCCATAAACCACAAATCTGTTTACCAAAATGATAGCAATCAGTAAGTACAACAAGCAGCATCCTCTCAGAGTCTTTGAGGCATTCGCTGGCTATGGCAGTCAGAGCCTAGCCTTCAAGTACCTCAAAGATAAGCATCCTGAGTTCGACTTCAAGGTAGTGGGCTACTCAGAGATAGAACCATCAGCCATCCAAGCCTACGGACTCCTGCACGGAAGAGATATTCCGAACTTCGGAGACGTGACAAGGATAGACTGGAATGAGGTTCCCGACTTCGACTTCATATCATGGTCTTCTCCATGCCAAGACTTCTCCAATGCAGGACTTCGCCAAGGAGCAGAGGAAGGCAGCGGCACACGTTCATCCCTTATCTTTCAGGAGAAAAGAATGCTAGCAGTAAAGAAACCGAAGTATGTGATGCTAGAGAATGTGAAAGGTCTACTCTCAAAGTCAATGAGGAAGTTCTTCTTTCAGTACATCAGAAACCTCGACTCCTTCGGTTACACTTCTTTTTACAAGGTTCTTAATTCTAAAGATTATGGAATTCCTCAGAATCGTGAGCGCATCTTCGTTATCTCCATCCTACGCACAGAAGACGAGCCGAACCCAGAGTATCACTTCCCTTCGCCTATCAAGTTAGAGACAACGGTTGAGGACATCTTGGAAGACAACGTATCTCCCGAATATTTCCTATCCCAGCCCCTTCTCGAAAAGTATCTCACCAAAGCAGACATCAATGAATCAATCAAAAAACTCTACCCAGAAGATAGCAATACCGAAAACTGCTGATGGATGCTCTGTAGCAGTCACAGCCAGTTTCTATATGATAAGTATCATGTACCTCATAGACACCGCTCATTATCCGAAAGGTGGAGTTTTAATCATCAAGAAATTATAATGTGCGACAAAATTATAAAGCTAGCAAACCTCCAAATCAAAGGCAGAATCGAGCAGCAGACCAGAGTCTACTCCACCAATGGAATCTCTCCTACTCTCAATTCTGCTATGGGTCACGGAGGTAATTGCATCCCACTATTCTTAATAGTAAAAGAGATATGATAACCGGAGGTAAGAGAATGAAATCCCTGCTCCTATCGGGGAAAGTAAAACCTGATGTAGGTGGTCAGGTTATCGACATCTACAACCAAGCTGTAATGCAAGGAATCTCTCCTACCATCAAGACAACCATAGATACAGCAAACATGACATTCGTTACAATCATGAACAAAGAAATCATTCACACCGCTCCAAACGGAAAGAAATACTCCATCCAAATCAGGAAGTATACTCCAAGAGATTGTTTCCGACTGATGGGAGTTCACGAAGCTGATATAGACAAACTCCTGAGCAAGGAGAAGTCTGGTCAACTCATCATCTGCAAGAGCAAACTATATGCCTTAGCAGGAAACTCAATAGTAACCAACTGCCTGACCGCCATGTTCGAGGAACTTATATTTCCATCAGGTAATCACTACCACGACAAGACTGGTCAGCTATCACTCTTCTAGCTTATGGATATTTTTGGATATATCAAGGTAGGCAAGCGCATCAGTAAAGCGCACAAAGCCATGTTTACCAATAAGAAAATGATAATATGGTACAAAGGAAATCCAATCATCGGAACAATGCACGATGGCTTATGGTATCAGCAAGACATAAACGGAATGTTGGAACAATTAATGTTCCAGTCAGAAGTCACACACGTCTCATTTTTACCTTCGCCAAATGAAGACAGAGAAAGAAAGAATCCTAGCCATCATCGCTGAGATTCAGGCAGAACGTGAAGCTGCCCACATCGTGCCGCCCCACGTCCTCACAGCCGAAATCATCAACCGAGGATGCCATCAGCCATATCAATCCATCAATGAGTTATGTGCAGAAGGAAAGATAAACTGGTGCATAACCCTCAACGATATGGCATTCACTATCAGTAGATAATAAATCAAGAACAATATGAAAATTATAACGCAGAAAGAACTGGCATCCTTATCAGAAGATGCTTTTAAGAATGCCGAAAAGCATGGTTTCTATACTGAGAGCACAGAAATAGAAACCGCATTGATGCTCATCATCACGGAAATGGCAGAAGCTATTCAGGCAGACCGACACAATCGCCACGGAAGTATTGAAGATTATGAGAGCGAGATTCAGATGGGCAGAGATATTCCTACCGCCTACAAGAACACTCTTGAAGGAACGGTTGAATCAGAGTTCGCTGACGTTGTCATCAGAATCTTATCACTCTTAGGATGGATGGATATAAAAAAACCAACAAAATTTCAAAGCGACTATTATCTGAAAGAAGAGTATGAAATCGCTAAGATTAAATACAAGTATGATATTACTAAATGTTTCTACCATATCATCAGTTTCCTATGCTCGTTTACTGACAACAACTCGCCGTATTGGTATATCTCAAAGATTATACAGAAGACGCTCATGCAGGTTTTCGCCCTAGCACATAACAACAATATCGACCTGATGGAGCACATCAAGTTGAAAATGCAGTATAACGAATCACGTCCGTATCTTCACGGATGCAAATATTAGGAGGACAAAATTATGTTTGGAATAGAACAGATTTCAAGAAGGTGCTTAATGACTTTGAGTAATGGTAGCAAAATTCAAGCTACCATCTACATTCCAAAGCCCACCAAGCCCATCTTCCCTGAGCAGATGGAGCGTCAGTTAATTGAGAGTTTTAATAATTCGCAACCTCTTGCAGTAAACAAGGTTGTAAAGTGTCACATAATGAGGAATTAAGTTATGGAAGATTTATCTATTGGGTCAGAAATCATCTTGAAGGTGGTAGAGACCGAGAAAGAACAATGCAATGGTTGTTTTTTCGATGAGATATGTACCGACATTTATGAAAAAGTTTGCGGAAATTTCAAGTGTGTCGCAATCGACAGAAAAGACGGAAAGGATGTTCAATTTAAAAGAGTGAAGTGATATGAAGAAAATCAAAAGCAAGAATATTCAGAACTATGTAATGAACGATATGGTATGGAAGGTTGATATGCCAAGGATATTGAAAGAGATAGCTGAGTGTTCTAAAAGCACTCCTTATCCTGTGACTTTTACGATTTTGTCACGCGTGCTTGGAATACTCACAGAAAGGGCTATTGAGATTAATGACCCTGCACTAAACATCATTATGATGAACCTTGGACTTTACGAAGGAGTGCATGATAAGAACGCAGGTGAGGTTATATCTAAACAGCGCAAGTTGATTGCTGATAATCAAAAATAGGAGGGCTATGTATGATTAGAGACGATGCAAAGATAATTGTAAAATCAAATGGTGTATCACTTAAAGAAGCCTTGACTAAAGAAGTAGTTAAGGCACTCAATAAAGAAGCTTCCATCTATATGAATTATGAAATCTCCGAAGTAAAGCTTGGTGGCAACCATCCTAGTGTCAAGGAAAATCGCAGAACTAGAAGAATGTTAGAACTTAGAAAAAGAAAGGGTAGATTATGATAGATGACAAGAAAATAGAAGCTGCTGCCGAAGAGTACAACGAGAAAGTTGAAAATGAATTGGAGAAGAAGCACATTCCAAAGCGGACATTTGCAGAACGCTATGCAGAATCAGCAATAAGTGAATGTGCTTTTAAAGCTGGTGTCAAGTGGGCAATCTGTGAATTGCTTAATGACTTGTGGCATCCTGCTAACGAAAAACCTCTACTACGAAATGGAAAATGCTTAGTAGTATACAATAGTGGTAAAATTGATATATTTAAAATATCTTTTATTTATGAAATGCTTTACAATTATGGTAAAGATGGTATGGGCTGGAAATGCTGGGCTTATGTCTCCGATTTATTCCCAAAGGAAGGAGGCAACCATGATTAAGCCAGTTACTATGTACTCTGTCATTTGTGATAGATGTGGAAAACCATTTATTGATGAATTTAATGGCATTGTGGCTTGGTTGGACGAAGGAACCGCAAAAGAGCAAGCAATGGAAAGCGAATGGGCAGAAATAGGTGATAAGTACTACTGCCCAGACTGCTATGAGTTTGACGATGAGTTAGATGAGTATGTACCTAAAAAGAAAGGAAAATAAATATGAAGAAGGAAGGATATTACGAATATGGAAACGGAATCTACCCTTTGAAACTTTGGGTACACATCGGTAAAGACTTGAAAGAGCTGATAGATTCCTGTTTTGACGGGTGCAATGCTCCAGATAGAGATTACGGAGGCGTTACATATTCAGATGCTGTCAGAAAGAGCGACAACAGACGTGGTGTTCTAGTCTCGTTTCAATGCTCGAAGGATATGTCGATGGACTACTGCTGCCATGAGGCTTCTCACGTCTGCGATGCCATCGAGGAATATACTGGCTTGGAACACGGCGACGAGTCTTCTGCCTACTTGATTGGCTGGATTGCGTCTTGCATCAACAAGGCTCGTTTGGGCATTGGAGATTTCGTTGAACTAAAAGATAAGGAGGAATAGATTATGATTAAGAAAGAATTAAGCGTATGAAACAGGAGTTTATTATTGGTGATATTGTTATGTATAAAAACAGAATACATACTATTATAGATATACTTGCTTCAAATGGTTATGAATTATCTTATGTAAGGCATCCAGTAAGCCCAGTAAGATTATCTGGAGTTCCTCTTACTCCTGAGATTCTAGAGAAAAATGGATGGAAGGATGATGGTTATGATTGGTATAGATTGCCAACAAAAAAAGCTTATCTGTATATAACAAAAGATATGACAACTTTGGGTGAGTTCTTGGTGTGTGTAGGTCTAGACAGACATAATATTGCTAGTATTAGTTTTGTTCATCAACTCCAGCATCTTCTCTTCGGTCTAGGACTTAACTCAGAAATGGAGGTGTAGATATGGAAGATTATTGTGAATATTGCAACCAAGGGTATTGCACATTGCAAGGGGTCGTATGCAGTTTTGATGAAGAGAACCCTTGCATCATAAATGAAATGAAAGTTTAACGCCTTCGGGCATAATTTTAAAAGATATGAAAAAAGATGAATTACAAGCAAAGGTTGCCAAGCAACTAAGCATTATCAATGATGCTAATGATAAGATTTGTTCTTGTGTAAATGATTACATCGAAAGCCTTCCATACAAGGTTGGTGACAAAGTAAGCTGCTCTAGATGTGATGTTTGTTGGATTACAAGTATCGTCCCTAAACGAGGTTACAGTGGCTATAATGGCGAGATTGAGGTAAGAATCAACCCTGCTAAGAAAGATGGCACTCGCTCCAGTAGAGAGTTTGTACTATGGAGTATGGAAATTGATAGCATCAAGAAGATTGATTAACCATCCTGCAAAGGATATAAATAGATAGAATATGAGTGAAAAAGTTATCACCTCGTACAAGGCTTTCGACAAGAATATGCAATGCCGTGGATTCCAGTACGAAGTTGGAAAAGAGTATGAAATGGACGGAGAAATCAAGTGTTGTAACCGAGGTTTCCACGCTTGCAAGTCTCCAATTGAAGTGTGGAACTACTACGATATGCTTAACTCTCGCTATGCAGAGGTAGAACAGTCTGGTAAGATTGAGAAAGAAGAAAATTCGACAAAGGTATGCTCTTCGCACATTAAGATTAAGGCTGAATTGAAGCTGGCTGACATCATAAATATCGGAGTCGAGTGGCTGAAAGATATAACATCACCATCTAAAGTTAAGGCAGATGGTGTATTAAACGACAACGGAGATAGAAGAAAACAGATTGGCTCATCGGGCAACTATGCTCAGATTGGCTCATCGGGCAACTATGCTCAGATTGGCTCATCGGGCAACTATGCTAAGATTGGCTCATCGGGCAACTATGCTCAGATTGGCTCATCGGGCGACTATGCTCAGATTGGCTCATCGGGCGACTATGCTCAGATTGATAGCACTGGAGAAGATTCCGTTATCATGTGTGCTAGCAATAGTTCCAGAGCAAAAGCAAAGGTGGGCTCATGGATAACGCTGGCAGAATGGAAATGGAGCGATGAAAAGAAACGTGATGTTCCAGTATATGTTAAGACTGAGTACGTTGATGGAGAGAATATCAAGGCTGATACTTGGTATCAACTTAAAAACAGAAAGTTTGTTGAAGTAACTGAGTAACTAACCACCCTCTCCTTGGCAACAGGGAGAGGGTAAAAAGAGAAGAGAATATAATTATGACTTTAATGAATTTACAGAAAGAAATTGTTTCTATGATTGCTAAGTGTGGTTCAGAAACTCTTGTTGTTAGAACAGACAGCCAGAGTTGGATAAGAGATATAAAATGTCTAAAGCACGCTAATATTGATGGTAGAGAAATGGTAATCATTGATTGAGGAGGAATAGATATGGATTTAGCAATATGTTTTGTGGCATTTGTTCTTATTGGAATAATGGTAAGTATTGACAATATAGCCAAAGAGCTTTCGAAAATAAGAAAAATATTAGAAGAAAAGGAGGAATAGTTATGGCACAAGAAGGATGGATATGCCCTAGATGCGGAAAGGTAAACGCACCTTGGGTAATGCAATGTTCCTGCAATACGAACACTAAGATATTACCTAAAGTCGGTGCTCCTTACTATGAAGGAGACCAAGCAACGTGTAACGCAAAGGAGGGAAAGTAATGAGCAAAATTAAGAAATTATTAAGTCAAGCATTCAGTCAGCTTGATGAATACAATAAAGCTGGTGCTACTCAGCATAATCTTCTTTGGAAGGCTATGGGCAATATTGAGGATGCACTTAAAGAATTGGAGGATTGATATGACAGAAGAAATTTATAACAAAGCTACAAACTTAAGAAGTTTAATTGAAATAGACAAGAAGGCTCTTAAGTATTGGAAGGAAGCTGTAGATGCAACAGATGAAACCATCACATTGTCTAATGGGCTAGGATATAATGGGTATAAAAAAGCTTCCATTTTTAGGTTCATATCTTTTAAAGAACTGAAAGATATGGCTATTGAGAGACTTACAAAGAATTTAGAACAACATCAAAAAATGTATGAAGAATTATAATGGAGGACTAAAATATGGAGAAAATTTATAAAGGAGAAATTCAGAGATTGCTACCTATCTTTCAAGCAATGGCAGATGGTAGGGTTATTCAATTTACAGCAAATGGTAATAATTGGATAGATGTAGATGGTGAAGAGGAAGGTTTATTTCTTGACACACTCATAGATAACCCACAATATTATCGAATCAAGCCAGAACCAAAGTATCGTCCATTTAAGGACACAGAAGAGTGCTGGCAGGAAATGCTGAAGCATCAGCCGTTTGGGTGGGTGAAGAGCAAAGAAAATGGGTATTATTCATTTATCACAATGCTAAGCAATAGATTCAGATTAAATGGATATGATGGATGGCGGTTTGACGATACTATTAACAAATTTACCTTTGCCGATGGCACTACGTTTGGTGTAAAAGAAGTTAAGTAAATATGAGTAACAATGATAAAGATTCAGAAATCTTATACAATTTCGCTCATTCAATACTGAAAGGCATGAAGAGTTTAGAATCAAACATATCTCAATTAGTAGATGAGCACTTTGGGGATTTTGTATAGAACTTTTTAAAGAAGAAATTATGAAGATAGAAAATTACAAAAGAGCAGAACAAATTCTGTCTATCATCAGCAAACTTGATGATTTGAAAGATTGTATCGATAAGTTTGACGATGTAGATTGGAGCTTCAATTATAAAGCAGTTTTTAATCGCAATTTTTCAGAGATTGCAACCGACAAGAAATTTGTCTCTAGATTCAAAGATTTTATTGAGAAAGAGAAACAGCTTTTAAATGAAGAGTTTGAAAATTTATAAGCTATCTAAAAAATATTCTACAAAGAAAGGAATTATAGTTATGGACAAAACAAAATTACATGCATCATTACTCTTCCTGATGCTAAAACTGGAAGAGGCAAAGAGCAACCCGATGTCTGACAAGAACTTTGTTGCTGCATTGACGGAAGTGCTCAGATTTTTCCGTGATAACGGAGAGTTGAAGAAAGCCTATGAAAGCAAAAAAGATTTGTTGGCAGACATGGCAAATAGTTCTTGGATGAAAGCACTAAAGGAATATGTTGCCTCCAAAAATCAAGAAGACGGAGTTGATGTAAAGTTACCTGATATAGATGAACTCATCAGAAGCTAGCTTCTGATGAGTTCATCGAAAAGAAAATCAAAGATATTCTTAGAGATAATGATGTAGATAGCGGAAAGGAGAAATAGCGTATGAAAATAGAAATTAAAAGAGTAACGGACTGGCAGCGTGTAGTGGATGCTGCTCGGTTCACACAAGGCAAGGAACCGCTGGGACATGAGCCTAGCGATGAGTTCAAGAAACAGATGATTCTCAGCGAGCATTCACCGCTCAGAGAATTGGAGTTCGATATTAAGATGTATGGCATACCATACTGGGTGAGCAACCATTTTGTTCGCCATGTTCATGCACAGCCATTCGTATCCACGTCACGACCAGATATTACTGGCTCCAAGGTGTCACGCCACGATATGCGTCAGGATGATTTGGTCAACTTGCAGCTATCCCTCAACGCTCAGGAGATTATCAATATCTCCAAGCTGAGACTCTGCAACAAGGCATCCAATGAGACAAGAGAGGTGTGGTATAAGGTACTTGATAAGTTGGCTTGTATCGAACCTTTGCTTGCATCTGCTTGTGTTCCTCAATGTGTATACAGAGGATTCTGCCCTGAACAAAAGTCATGTGGCAGAGACAAGAAAAAAATATTTTCTGTTACAAGGAAATACTACAAAATTCTAAAATTATACACAGCGTACTAACAGACTATGAAATATCCAAAATTTAACGTCAATGAATTTGTCGGTGGGCACTTCGAGTACATCACTCCCTGCCCATTCGGCATTCAAGGCAAGTACACCCATGAAGTTCTGATGGTAGGTAGCCTTGCTTGCCAGCGATGCGAGCACTTCCGAGGAATCAACAAAGAAGATGGTATCGTATCTTGTGGAATCGAATAGTTTTAAGAGTGCAGCCTATCTGCATTCTTCTTAATAATTAATCAAATTTTATATATGAATACAAAGAAAATTTCAATCATCCAGCGCATCAAGGAGAAGTTCCTTGGTAAGCAGTTCTTTATTGCAGTTATCGCTAACAAGGGAACCAGTTCCTACTTCGTTAACTCTACCATCTACCGCTCAGAGAAGGAGGTGAAGGCTTACAAGAAGTACATCACCACAGACGAGCGTATGAAACAGAGCTTCGATTTCGTAGGCTATTATGGTTTCCGTTCAAAGTTCGACTTCCGCATTCCTCTTAGCGGAAAGCCAGTATCAGTTGAAGAGGCAAAGAAACTGGCAGAGAAGTAGTATGGGAAAATTGATAGACCTTACTGGACAGCGTTTCGGCAGATTACTCGTCTGCCGAAAATCTGATAAAGAGAACCACCAGCATGGTGCGTTCTGGATATGCAAATGTGATTGTGGCAGGGGTTGTACGGTTCTAGGTTCTGCTCTTCGTGACGGACGAACCAAATCATGTGGCTGTTACCGCTCTGAGCGAGCATCTGCCATCATCACCAAGTATGGCAACCGCAATGGTAGACCCAAGCGGAAAGACAAAGTTAACGGATAATATCCATTTTATCACTTTTCATATTATATTTGCAACATGAAATTCAAGTATTTAATAGATAAAGTCAATGGTTTCAGACACCGCAACGATTTTGTGGTACTGGACGGAAGAGCCAACTCGGTCACGCTCTCCAAGGGCATCTACGACCACATCATGCAGAAGGAGCGAACAGACAATTCCATCTTCGTGTTCAGGTTATCTGACAGAGGTACATACGGATTCTGCATGCGTGAGGACTGGGAAGAACTTCGCAAAGCCAACACCGCCTTCGCTCAGCTTCAATTCAATCAGAAGTATAAGAAGGTAGGTTTCCGAAGTGACTACCCTTCCATCACCGCCATCCTTGATGAGTACAACCTTCCTCTCAACAGAATGGTTCGCCTTACTTGCATCCCACGCAAGTCAGCCAAAGGAGAACCTTATTACGAAATCATGCGACCAAACTTAAATTCGAGCACATGGCAACAAGACAAGAAGTAATACTCAAAGGGCTTACCCACTCTCCATCCGACTACGATTGTCAGGATGGGGAGTTGGCAACCTGCCTCAACCTCATCAACGAGGATGGGGCACTCCACCCTATCCACCAGCCAGTAGTAGTAGAGCAGAACATCACGCTGGATTCAGGAGACACAATAGAACTGGTTCATAAGGTAACACACGATGAAACGATTCACTCTCACTACATCATCCGTAAATCAGATGATACTTGGTACTGGCTAGAGAAAAGTGGAGACGGAACCAAGAACACCATCAACCTCAACGGATTCCACGTCAATGCCGTCACAGCAGTTGGCAATATCTTATGTTTCATAGGTGACGAGAAAACAATGTACGCATATTGGAAAGGTAGCAACTACACAAGTTTCGACCTTTCTTCACTTAGCTATAGTGCAACAATCACCAATGTTAAGTCTGAGAAATGTGATGTATCAATCAACCTTGGCGATGATTGGGATAATGCTTTTGAGACGAACAGACACTTTAATAATAACGTAGATACTTCTCTCAAAGGCGCATCTATCATATTCAACGCATTTGATTCACTTATCAACAAACGACTAAACGAAAAAGGCAAGGAGTACTTCAAATATACAGTTTTTGGAGTATTGGCTATCAAGTTATATGATGGAACCTCACACATAAATATAATTATTTTAAGTTGTTAAACACTTACACATTCTTTTACCACCGTGGTTATCTCTATGCGAAACTCGGTTGGTGTGCCGCAATTGGGCAACTCTTAATGCTTGATTTCGGGTGTAAAAGTACATCATTATTCTGAAACCACCAAATTTTTTCGGGATTATTTTTCCTGTTTTTTTCCCTTCTTCTAAAGAAGAAGATTCTTCGGGGTAGCAGATAGTAAGGAAGAGAAATCCTTTAATGGTTAAACTTTCCTATATTTGCATTATAATAGTATTATAATAATAAAATTATAATTACCTTTGTAAATTGACAATCAGAAAGATACAAACAATTGAAATATAAAAACAAAGAATGATATGATACAGCAAGTAGAATTTTCATTGCGTCCGCTTCCTCGCGGCTTTCACCTCGTAACCAACGAGGTGATGAGGAACCTGCCAGCGCTGCCTAAGACAGGGATTCTGAATCTCTTCGTAAGACATACCAGTTGCGGATTGTCGCTGAACGAGAACTTCGACCCAGATGTGAGACATGACTTGAAGGGTATCTTCGAAAGACTGGTTCCGGATGGCGACCCAAGATACCTGCACCAGGATGAAGGACCGACGGATATGTCGGCTCATGCAAAATCGAGCATGGTGGGTGTATCGCTCACCATTCCCATTACCAACGGCAGATTAAACCTCGGAACATGGCAGGGGATCTACCTCTGTGAATTCAGAGAGGGAGGCGGAAGCCGACACCTCATCGCAACGATTATCGGGGAATAAAGATAAAAACGAGGATGTTCGCACATCCTCGTTTTTACGTTAACATAATCATTTATTCTATCGTGTCCAATTCCGCTTCATCTTCTTCCTTCTCCTCTTTCTTTCCGAAATTAGGATCAATCTTCAGGAAAGCAGTAACCAGGAAGGTGATGGCGCAACATGCCATCACGATGATGAAGAACATGCGGTAACCTACCATATCCTTCAGATATCCAGAAACCATGCCCGGCAGCATCAATCCGAGATAGGAGATGCCCGTACAGATGGAATAATGGGAGGTCTTGAACTTTCCCTGACTGTAGAACAGCATGTAGAGGGTAAGAACCGTGAAGCCCAGACCATAACCCAACTGCTCGACAAAAAGACAGCTGGAAACCACGATGAGGTTGCTGTTAAGCGAGTAACTCAGATAGATGTAAACCACATCAGGCAAGGTGATGGCGCAAACCAGAGGCCAGAGCCATTTCTTCATTCCATCCCTGCTCACCAGAATTCCACCAAGAATTCCACCCAGCAGTAAACCTATCAATCCCACAGTACCATTGGCAAAACCATATTCCTGAGGTGACAGTCCCAGTCCACCCTGCGAATTAGGACGGAGGATGAAGGTCTTGGTCATGGTGTTC
>ERZ772886.1368-NODE-1368-length-21889-cov-3.554685_pt1 | contig 21889 bp, 19 predicted proteins | sample MGYA00512128_ERZ772886 | MGnify/ENA primary metagenome ERZ772886 (study PRJEB29015, sample SAMEA2737698) | human gut metagenome | biome: human gut; feature: human-associated habitat; material: faeces | place: China | collected 2012 ... | reverse complement strand
CGACCAGATTGAGTTCTCGCTCGGTTGGGGTCAGACGGGTGTCATCGGACGCCGGTTTGCCGCTGCGTCGGAGCATATCTGCCACCTTCGCATCGGAATCCACCAGTCCCTGATGAACGTCTGTGATAAAGATGATAACATCTGCCGTATCAATGGCAATCTGTGCCTGCTCTCTCATCTGCGCGAGAATAATATCTTTGGTTTCCGGTTCGATACCACCCGTATCAATCAGGGTGAAATTCTTATCCAGCCATGAAACCTCTGCATAAATTCTATCCCTTGTAACACCGGGTGTATCTTTTACAATTGAAATCTGCTGTCCGGCAAGATGATTGAAAAGCGTAGACTTTCCGACATTCGGTCTGCCGACAACCGCAACGATTGGTTTACTCATATATAAATCTCCATTTCTTCCTAATGCATAGTTAAATATATAATATCAGTTTCATTGCTTTTTGTAAAGTTATATGCTATCATTCATGAGGGGAAAACACTGAAAATATACTACTGAAACTACATTTTTTACTACATTACAGGAGGTAACCCACTTGAAACATTTGTTAAAATTTTATCGGAAAGGCACTGCCTTTCTTATGGCTTTCTGTCTGATAGCACTGCTCTTTTCATTTTCATGCGCGGCAGCAGAAAATACCACAACATACCGTTTTTCGGATATTAATCTGGAAGTACAGGTTCCGTCCGAGCTGATTGGTTTTACCCGCTCTGTCACTTCCAACAACGCTTATCTGGATTTAATCGGTACGGATGACGTTGAAGAACTGCGTTCTTTAATGGTCGTCAACCACGTTTACTTAGAAGCCGTTCCGCAGGATGTACGCTATGAACTGATTATCAGCGGCAAAGAAGCAGGAAGTGCATCAACCGATTTTACGGAACTTTCCGATACGGATCTGGACAGCCTTTTTAATGAATATCTGCAGAAAAGTGATGCCATAGACAATGAGAGCGTCACCGAAAATATTACAGCTTCCGCGATTGAACATGTAAACGGTATCCCTTACTTTGTCACCGGTGTAAAGTCCGTTGCCAACAATCAGGTCACGGTCTACATGAAGAAGTATTACACCGTAATGCAGGGCAATGCCATCTCTTTCTTTATCCAGTCCAACGGTGAAGAAATTGACAGCGCAACCGCACAGCTTTTAACGGACGTAGTCACTTCAGCACAGTATAAAACGATTCATAAATCAATTTTAGAAAATGCATTTTTTACAGAGATTCTCGCTTCGGTTGTTACGCTTGCCGTACCGATTTTACTGCTTGCACTGATTGTATATTTGGTAGAAAAAAGTAAGAAAAAGACAAAAAAGCAGATTGAAGCCGATGAAAAACGTCTACGTGCCGAATACGCAAGGCAGGAAGCCGAAGCTGCTAAAAAAGTACAGGAAGCCTCCGACGAAACAGAAGTATCTGAAACAGGAATATCTGAAAATGAAACATCCGGAGGACAAAACGGCAACAATTACCAGTAAGTTAAACTAAAAAACTGTGAAACCACAAAGCCTTTGCTTTTAAAGACTATCGGTTTCACAGTTTTATTTTATCTTATCTATTATTCATAAGCTTATATTGCGCTATTCCACCGGCAGACACTCCGGATGTTCCAGCCGGTGAATCTCCTCCCGGATTTCCTGCATATGCACATCAGTATTGTAAATCGTATCCGCACAGACCGTCAGTTCATTGACGATTTCCGGCATTTCCTCATTGCCAAACTGCTTATAATGCATCTGATGCTCCAGACTTGCCCAGAAATTCATGGCTATCGTACGAATCTGCACTTCCACTTTCATGTACTCCTTACCAGAAGAAAGATAAATCGGAATAATAACTACATAGTGAAGGCTTCTATATCCGTTTGGCTTCGGATTCTTAATATAATCCTTCACCTCCATCACTTCAACGTCATCCTGTGAAATCAGCATATTGGCTACTGCATAAATGTCACTGATAAACGGGCATACCACACGTACTCCGGCAACATCATTTAAATTGTTGACGATAGACTGGATGGATACCTCAAAACCTTTTCTTTGCATTTTATCAAAAATACTCGCCGGGCTTTTTACTCTTGTCCGGATACTGTCAATCGGATTGCGCTGGTTTTTCGTTTTAAACTCGTCATTTAAGATTTCCAGTTTTGTCTGGATTTCCCGTATTGCACACCGGTACATCATCATCAGTTCCTGAAACCGTGCATTGGTTTCCATCGTTTTTCTAAAGTCCTCTTTATTAACCAGTAATGATTGTGCTAAATTGTTATCATCTATCATGTCCTACTCCTTTATGTACATCATTCCGCATAAAATACCACGTCTGCCTTTTGTTGCCCTGTGTGAAAACAACAGGTCTGAATTACAGCAGGTACAGACATCTGCCACTGCAATATGCTCCGGGTAGATTCCTGCATGAATCAGGTTATAATAATTGGCAAGCTGTAAATCCAGCTGATATTTTCCTACACTTTTCCCCGGTGTTACAATATGCTCTGCTTCCTGTGGCAGATACTTTTTCTGAAACTGTACTGCAACATCTTCACTTACTTCATAACAGCCCCTGCAGATTCCCGGTCCGATAACCGCTTTGATATATGCAGGATTGGCATTGTATTCTCTTATGAGGGCCTCAACTGTTACCTGTGCGATATTTCCCACCGTTCCTCTCCAGCCCGAATGGGACAATCCGATACATTGATCGCGGCTGTCCACAAAAAAAAGAGGAATACAGTCGGCATACGAAGTAACCAGACAGATTCCCGGCACATTTGTCACCAGTCCGTCTATATTGTCAAAATCACGCTCCCGTACAATTCCCATTCCTTTGTGGTGTTCTTCTATTTTTAAGACATTGGTTGTATGTGTCTGCTTACTGTATACCATCTTTTCCGGTACAGTATGAAGCGCAGCCGCCATTCTTCTGAAATTTTCCGACACATTTTCCGGATCATCCTCGAGATTAAAAGTCAGATTCATGCTTTCGTAAATACCGGTGCTGACACCGCCTTTTCGTGTTGAAAATCCATGTTCAATAAAAGACTCCGATTCCAGCATCGGAAACCTTAAATACGGCACACCGTTTTCTGCCGTAACACTTCTGACCGTATCCATATATGCCGGGCGCTCCTGCTCCTGCATATACGCATAAACTGCATCCGTGTCTGTTTTATTCCATGTCAGTGATTCCATTCTATTCTCCATTTTAAATTTTAAAACGCATCCTCAATATGCGTAATCTCCCCATCATCAATTCCTATTACATCAAAACGGCAATCTGCCCCTGCAAACACTGTATTCTGTGCGTGTTTTGCAAGATAGACGTCCGCTGTCCTGCGGATTTTCTTCTGTTTTGCAGGTGTCACCGCTTCTAAGGCATAACCGTACCGGGCATTTCTGCGGTATTTCACCTCTATAAAAACAAGCGTTTGCCGCTGTGCCGCAATAATATCAATCTCACCGCAGGCACAGGCGAAATTTACATCTACGATAAAATAACCTTTGTCCTTTAAATACCGGCACACCTTCTGTTCCCATTCTTTTCCCCGCTGTCGTGTGTTCATTATTTTCCTGTCTTTTTCACTTTACTTCTTAATCTATCCATATCATCTACAAAGACCAGAATCTCGGCAACCACGCTGTATAATTCCGGCGGTATCATATCTCCGATTTCCAGCTTGGAAAGCGTATTGGCAAGCTTGCTGTCTTCATACACCGGCACATCCGCTTCCTTGGCACGCTCAATAATCTTTTCCGCCAGAACACCTTTTCCCGATGCAATAATTTTCGGTGCTTCTTCTCCGGGAACGTATTCAAGTGCCACAGAAACCTTCCGCTTCTGCTCTCCTGTATCCTTTTTATTTGTCATATTTGTACACTCCCATTATAATCCACTGCTTTTCATTGTGCAAATGAACAATCTATAAACTTATGCTTTGATATCGAAAATATATTGGGACGTCGGTGCGCCTCCTGTCTGATTTTGCAGAAAATCTTTTTCAAAATCAAAATTTTCCTGTGGCCGTGTCAGTTTCATCTCAAAATGTGCCGTGTAACCAAGCGCTTCCAGACGGGCATTAAGCCGGTCAATATGATCATACACAAAATCCAGTGTTTCCGAATCCTCCAGACAGAAATTCGTTGTGACATTTTTGCCTGCCAGTTTCACATACACATCGACAGAACCTAAATGTTCCATATCCAGATGTAGGAGAGCGCTCACATTTTCGGGATTATTGTGAAGTGTTTTTTTATTTGTAAATACGTATAACTCTCCATTTCCGGTGCCTTCCGAAAAGCGCACCGGCATCTGGAAATACGTCATATTGCGGTTTAAGTCATTCATGAAATCAATATTGCTTTTGATTTCGTTTAAATTGGCAGATAACGCTGAGCCCTCTGCTGCCTTCTGCGTTTCCTTTGAAACGGCTTCCAGTGAGGAGCGCACCCGCTTATAAAATCCCTTGATGCTTTCTTCGCTGTCTGCCATCTGTGGTTTTAAATACAGTGTTTCTTCAATCTGCCCCTTCAGCAGCTGTCCAAGTTCTTTAGAAGCCAGTAACTGTGTCAGTTTTTTCTCTGTCTGTCCGGCAGCCTGCGTATCATCCGGTGTATTCTTTGTCCCTGCAATCAAATCCGCCAGCTGTGACAATGTTTCTTTTACGGTGGCATTTCCTTCTGTAATCTGTTCTGCCAGCGCCTGTGCCTGTCCGCCCTGCGGTGTATCATTAAAGGTTTCCGTGATTTTTTGTGCAAGCCCTTCCCGCACCGCATCCTGCGGCATTGTTTCCGAAAGGCCCGCCTGCATTTCCTGCGGAAGTCCTTCATACAGCGCCGCAGTCACATTTTTTAAAAATGTCCCTGCCTGCACCGGATCCTGACCGGTAAGCTGTGTAAGTGTATCTGCCAGAGCGGACGGCAGACTGTCTAACTGACCTGCCATATTGCGCTCGTAATGCGTATAAGCTTCATATTGTTCGATATTTTCCTGCGTAACGGGAATATTAAGTTTCACAAGATTTGCCATGGTATCCAGACTGGCATTTGGGAATTTCAGGTTGTTTTTTACCATTTCATTTAACATTGCGGCATCAATAGACATATTCCGTGCCAGCAGTTCCTGCACAATCGCCATATTGCTTTCATTAGCAGAAAGTCCGGCCGCTTCAAGTGCCTTCTGTACCAGCACCATCTGCTGCGCATCCCCGAAAAGCGGTTTTAATGCAACGAAATTACCTTTATTTTCCTGCACCTGAAAGGTCATGCTCTGCCCTAACTGCACCTGTGCCCCCTGTGCAAGACGTGCAAAAAGATTCTCACCGTTTGGCAGGCTGAGAATAACCTGATTGTCCTTCATGCTATTTACAACACCGGTAACCGTATCTCCTGCCAGCAAAGATGCCAGATACTTTGCATTGATGGTATTTACCTGCGCAGTCTGCTCTGTCTGTCCTGCATTTTCCGCCGCCGCACTCTCTGTTGATGCACTTTCGGAACTTTTTGTACCTGAAACCATCTGCTGTAAAAAACCTGAAATGTGAAATGCCATATCATTATACCCTTTCAGTATTTAATATATTTTTTAAAAATGTTTTCCGGTGAATCGGACAGGCACCATACTCTAAAAGTGCCTGTGTATGCTGTTTCGTTCCATATCCTTTATGTTTTGCAAATCCATACTGCGGATATTCTTTATCATACTCCGCCATCATTCTGTCCCTTGTCACCTTTGCCATAATACTGGCAGCACCGATTGTAAGGCTCTTTGCATCACCTTTGATAATCGGCACCTGTGCAATCTCCACGCCCGGAATGGTTACAGCATCGTTTAATAATATATCGGGCTGTACACTCAGTTTCTGAATAGCCTGCCGCATGGCTTCATACGTTGCCTGCAAAATGTTAATCTCGTCAATACGCTGTGCCGATACAATACCGATTCCCACACTGACTGCTTCACGGCTGATAACGTCAAAGAGTTCTTCACGCTTTTTTTCGCTTAATTTCTTGGAATCATTGATATATAAAATGCGGCAGCCCTTCGGCAGTACAACCGCCCCTGCCACAACCGGTCCTGCAAGCGGACCTCTGCCTGCTTCATCAATGCCACAGATATACCGGCAGTAATCGTATTCTTTTTCAAATTCGCACAGGGCTTCTATCCGTTCCCGCTCTGCCGCAAGCTTTTCTTCACGCTTTCTTCGTGCAAGCTCTGCTTTTGTTATTTTCTGCTCTTTTTCCATGTGATGACCGCTCCTTATTCTTCCGGTACTTCCAGTGTAATTCTGCCGGTTCTTCCGCTTCTGAAATCATCCAGAACAATGCCCGCTGTCTTTTCATAATCGGTAATTCTGCCCTGCTTTACACAGCCGCGCCGTGCTGCAATAGCTTCCATGACCTGTAAGGCTTCTGCATCTTCTTCAATCCCATAGCGTTCTTTTAAGTTTCCAGGATATTCTTTTAATAAGAATTTAATTGTATCCAGTGCCAGCTCATCCAGATTTAACACTTCGTCATTCATTGAGCCAATCATGGCAAGCCGCTGTCCGACTTCCTGATTTTCAAATCGCGGCCATAAAATACCCGGTGTATCCAGCAGTTCCACATTCTTATTTAAGCGAATCCACTGTTTGCCCTTGGTAACCCCCGGCTTATTCCCGGTCTTTGCGCAGGCTTTTCCTGCAAATGCATTGATAAAGGTCGACTTTCCGACATTCGGAATACCGACGACCATTGCACGCACCGGACGGTTTAAAATACCCTTTCTTTTATCGCGTTCTATTTTTTCCTTGCAGGCAAGGACAATCGTCTGGTTGACCTGTTTGACCCCCGCTCCGCTCTTGGAATTTAATTTTAATACATAAAAACCTTTTTTGGTAAAATAATCAATCCACATCGCATTTTTGCGTTCATCGGATAAATCGGATTTATTGAGTAAAATGATACGTGCCTTATTTTTTGCAAGCCCGTCAATATCGGGATTTCTGCTGCTTAAAGGGATTCTTGCATCAACCAGTTCAATCACCAGATCAATCAGTTTAATGTTTTCTTCCATCATTCTTCTTGCCTTGGTCATATGTCCCGGATACCATTGATAATTCATATTCTGCTCCATTCCGCCTGACGGCTTTTATAATAATCTCATTCTTTTCATCGGGCTTGCAATAAACCATACCGAACCCACGATGTCGTCTTTTTTCACAACGCCCACATTGGCAAAGCGGCTGTCTTCACTGTTATTGCGGTTATCTCCCAGTACAAAGTACTCATTTTCCCCCAGTGTCAGTTCACCTGCTGCCAGACCTGCCGTTAAAATGTCATCTTCCGAAACGTCATCTTCCAGCACACTGCCATTAATATATACTTTTCCGTCGTGAATCTGAATCGTTTCACCCGGCAGACCGATAACACGCTTTACATAAATCTTTGAAGTTTTTACACCATTCGGATGAAAGGCGATAATACTGTACCTTTTCGGTCCATGAAAGGAATATGCAATCCGGTTAAGCAACACAGTATCTTCATTTTCTATCGCCGGCTGCATGGAATTTCCTGAAATCGTTGTACGGTCACATAAAAACAGGGTAAGCGTATATGCCAGTAGAATCACAATCAGAAGGTCCGCAATCCACTTACACACTGTCAGTAATTTTGTATTTTCCTGATATCTTCTCTGAAATGAAATCATATGTACCTCACAATTTTTTATAAAATAAAAGGACAGACACAATTACCGTGTCTGTCCATATAAGCCGTTGAAGAATTAACGAACCAATTCTTTTACCTTAGCAGCCTTACCTGTTCTCTGACGTAAGTAATTGAGTTTTGCACGTCTTACTTTACCGCGTCTTACAACATCAACCTTTTCTACGATTGGAGAATGTAATGGCCATGTCTTTTCTACGCCTACGCCGTTAGAAATCTTTCTAACTGTGAATGTAGAACGAACGCCTGTACCCTGCTTCTTTAATACAGTACCTTCGAATACCTGGATTCTTTCACGGTTACCTTCCTTAATCTTAGCAGATACTCTTACTGTATCACCTACGTTAAATGCAGGTACTTCTGCCTTCATCTGTGCTTCTTCAATGTTCTTAATAATTTCGTTCATGTGTGACCTCCTTAATATTTGGATGTTCTTAATACATTTCCTGTAACAGAGGACCATCTCTTTTCTCACAACTAGTTAAGTCTAGCATACTCCAAATAAAAATGCAAGCACTTTTTGTATAGTGCTTACTTCATATCCAGCAGTCCCGGCAGCAGATGCACCGTCACCGTCTTTTCTTTCATGTCATGGGCAAGAATACACTGGTCAATAACCGGAATCAGTACTGTTTTTCCGTCCGGCGTTGTAACCTCATAAACATTGTTTGCGCCTGTTTCCAGCACTTCTGTCAGCTTCCCAAGGTTCATGCCGGTATCCGTAATAACATCCAGTCCGATTAAATCGCAGATAAAATATTCGCCCGGCTCGCACTTGACCGCATGCTCTCTTGTGACCATTAAATCTTTCTTGACAAACTGCTCAATGTCATTGATACTGTCGTATCCTTTAAATTTTATGATAACATACTGTTTAAAGAACTTCACCGACTGCACTTCCAGTTCAATATTTTCCCGTCTTCCTTCAATGACACATTGTTTTAACTTTTTAAACCGCTGAGGGTCGTCTGTTGTCGGAAATACTTTCACTTCCCCGCGGATGCCGTGTGTTGCCGTAATCACACCAACCCGTAATAAATCTTCCATAAGCACTCCATATATTTGAAAAAACCATGCAGAGGCTTGTGAATACTCACAAAACTGTCTGCATGGCTCTTTACATAGTCTTTATGACTCTAGTTATCGATTTCTACTATGACCTTTTTGTCAGTCTTTGATGCAGCTGCAGAAACAACTGATCTGATAGACTTAGCAATTCTGCCTGATTTTCCGATTACCTTACCCATATCGGATGGGGCAACCTTTAAGTCGACTATGATGGCTTTATCTTTTTCAGTTTCAGTTACAACAACTTCATCCGGATTATCCACTAATGCCTTAGCAATAATTTCAACCAATTCTTTCATAGATAATACCTCCATCAGGCTCTTACTTTTCGATACCAGCCATCTTGAAAAGCTTACCAACTACTTCTGTCGGCTGTGCTCCATTTGCTAACCACTTCTTAGCAAGCTCAGAATCGATGTTTAACTTACAAGGATCGTAATTAGGATCATAAGTACCGATTTCTTCAATAAATCTACCATTTCTTGGAGATCTTGAATCTGCAACGATAATTCTATAGAAAGGAGACTTCTTCTCACCTAATCTCTTTAATCTGATTTTTACTGCCATTTTGTATTTCACCTCCTACAATTATTCTGAATAAACATTTATGTTAAAAAGGCAGACGGAAACGTCCCTTTTTAGCACCTTTCATCATTCCCGGCATCTGTTTCATCATCTTTTTCATCTGGTCAAACTGCTTTACAAGGCGGTTGACTTCACTGATGTCGACACCCGCGCCCTTTGCAATGCGGTTCTTTCTGGATGGATTTAAAATGTCAGGATTCGCTCTTTCCTTTGCTGTCATGGAATAGATAATCGCTTCTGTACGGCGCAGGTTATCTTCTGCATCATCCGGCACTGTCATGTTTTTCATCTGACCGCCAAGACCCATACCCGGAAGCATATTCAGAATCGAACCAATGCCGCCCATGTTTTTAATCTGTCCCATATAATCAAGGAAATCGTTAAAATCGAACTCGGCTTTTTTGAGCTTTTCACCCATTTTCTTTGCCTGTTCTTCATCAATCTGCGCTTCTGCTTTTTCAATCAGCGTCAGCACATCTCCCATACCTAAAATTCTGGAAGCCATACGGTCCGGGTAAAACTGTTCCAAATCGGAAAGCTTTTCGCCCATACCGACATACAGAATCGGCTTTCCGGTCACTGCCTTAATTGAAAGTGCCGCACCACCTCTCGTATCGCCATCCAGCTTGGTAAGGATTACACCGTCAATTCCAATCTTCTCATTAAATGTTGCAGCCACATTGACCGCATCCTGTCCTGTCATGGAATCAACCACCAGTATTGTCTGGTCTACAGCAATCTCCTGCTTGATATGCTGTAATTCTGCCATCATGTCTTCATCTACATGAAGACGTCCGGCTGTATCTAAAATAACAACGTTGAAGTTATTATTTTTTGCATGTTGAATTGCCGCTTTTGCAATATCGACAGGGTTGTTGTTCGTACCCATGGAAAAGACTTCCACGCCCTGCTTTTCACCGTTAATCCGTAACTGTTCAATCGCAGCCGGACGGTAAATATCACACGCAGCAAGCAAAGGCTTTCTGCCCTTTGACTTAAACTTACCGGCAAGCTTGGCAGTTGTCGTTGTCTTACCTGCACCCTGAAGACCTGCCATCATAATGACCGTAATCTCATTACCGGATTTTAATGCAATCTCAGTCGTCTCGGAGCCCATGAGAGAAACCATTTCCTCATTGACAATCTTAATCACCATCTGCCCCGGTGTCAGGCTCTGCATAACATCCTGACCGATTGCCCGTTCTTCCACAGACTTGATAAACTGCTTTACCACTTTAAAATTAACATCTGCTTCAAGCAATGCCATCTTTACTTCCTTCAAAGCGGTCTTTACATCTGCTTCGGTGAGCCGTCCTTTTCCGCGAAGGTTTTTAAAAATGTTCTGAAGCTTGTCTGATAAACTATCGAATGCCATAAGCCCTCACTTCTACTATACTGCCAGATTAAAAATCCTCAATAATCTCTTTGGCAATGTCCTGTATCTTGTGAATACAGCCAATATCGCTCGAAGAAATATAATCATTCGCATACCGGTCAATTAAGTGTACCTTTTCCTTGGTGGCAATAAACTTCTCAATCAGATGAAGCTTTTCTTCATACTCGGTCAGTGTCTTGTCCACACGTTTTATCAAATCATGAACACCCTGTCTTGAAATACCGTATTCATCCGCAATCTCGCTTAACGAGTAATCATTAAATACGGCTTCCGTATAAATCTGACGCTGATGTTCATTCAGCAGCTCCCCATAAAAATCATACAGGAGCGTCTGCTCAACGATTCGTTCCATAAGCACCCTTCATTTCTGTGTTACAGTTTTTCTGTCGAATGACAAAATTTATACTATCACAGAAGCAAATACGTGTCAAGCAAAAATACTTGACACTTTTAATTTTTATTGTTTTATTTTCCGTACAATTGTTTCCTCCGGCTGCTTTGGCGGAAAATCCCGCTCGTACTGTACAAGCATTTCTTCCTGTCCGTTTCGGCGCAGTCCCTTTGCAACCAGCTGGGATATAATGTGGTAAATTACGGCAAATACCGGAACGCCGATTAACATTCCTGCAAATCCCCACAAATCCCCAAATAAAAGAATCGAAAAAAGCACCCAGAAGCTGGAAAGCCCTGTCGTATCACCAAGAATCTTCGGTCCTAAAATGTTACCGTCAATCTGCTGTAAGATAAAATCAAATACCACAAAAAATACACACTGTACCGGATTGACGATTAAAATCAGCAGTGCCGATGCAAACAGTCCGATATACCAGCCAAAAAACGGTATCACATTAAAAATACCGACAATCACGGCAACCAGCACCTCACTCATTGTCACCTGTGCCCCGGTGATGACCTTAAACAGCATCATGCCGACGTAACAGATTACCGCAACAATCACGGCATCAACAATTTTTCCATTGATAAATCCGCTGAATGTCTTATCTGCAAAATAAACTTCATCCATAATCGAATCCGCTGCCTCTTTTTTGAAAATACTATATAAAATCAGCTTCCCCTGTCTTGCAAGTTTCTTTCTTGAAAGCAGTAAATATATTGCAACAATCACACCAATAAACAAATTCAGCATCAGCGTAAAGAAACTGATCACACCGCTTGATAATCCCGTTGCGATATTTTCTACGGATTCTAACAGTCCGTTTGAGAGCCAGTCCGTAATAAAATGATACCCTTTATCTACCAGCTCCTGCGAAACTGCCAGAAGCTGCTCGTTGGAATTTAACATTTTCTCTAACCACTTTACCAGTCTGTCCGCGCTGTCCGGCAGAATCTGAACCAGACGGATCACACTTGTAATCAGCTGCGGTACAATAATAATGATAATGAGATAAATGACAACCAGTGTAATAAAGATTCCCGTAAAAACACTTGCCGTCAATGCCAGCTTTTCCTTTTTTGCCTGTTTTATCCGCTCTGTCTTTTCAAGTATCTGCAGATAAAACTTTTCAATTGTCCTGCACAGCGGACAAATCATATACGCCAGCGCCGCTCCGATTATAAACGGCATCAGCGTATTAAAAATATGCCGCAGTGCCTGTTTGATTTCTCCATATCTGAAAATGATAAAGAAGACGATGATTGAAAGGACAATCACACCAAACAGACTCACTGCCGCATATATGTATTTTTTATAAGGATGATTTTTCATCATTCCGGAAGCACCCCATTTCATCTAATTCTGTAGTACCTCCTATTATAGTATATTTTTTGCGTATTGCAAAATTATTTTTTCATATTCTTACAGACTGTCCGGCAGACCGGTTATCCGACGAAACAGCCTTCCTTTTTAGATGCCGTTAGAAGAACTGTTCTGAGCGTTCATGCCGCCGTTTCCGCCGGCATTGCCGCCCGGCTGACCGCCCATCTGACCGCCCATCTGACCGCCGCCGGTTGTTCCGTCAGGCATACCCGGTACCTCTCCCTGTGTTCCATCCGGCATCTGTGGTGCATTTCCCTGACCATCTGTTGTGCCGTCCGGCAGGCTCATACCACCGCCTGCATTTCCGCTGGCATCACCACCTGTACCGTTTCCTGACTGCATGCCGCCCGGCTGACCGCTGCCCATTTGTGCGCCGCCGCCCATAGATGAAATACCTGAAGTCGTCACGCTGCTGTTTACGGTTACGGACTGGGATGTACTGCCTGCCGTTACGGTATAGGTTTGACCGCTCTTTAAATCACTGCTGTAGCAGACTGCCGCCGCATAGGCTTTTTCCGGTGTATAGCTAAGAACTGTACTGCCGTTGCTGTCTGTTATACTGAATGCCGTATTTGCCTGCTGTGAGGTAAATCCAGCCACAATGCAGCTTCCATTCGAAGCAGCGGTTGGTGTTTCCACCATGCCGTTTGAGCCGAATGCCATCAGTGTACCACCGTTTAATACACATTGTCCGTCAAAATCCACTGCTGTATCACCGGAAGAGGTCGGACCGCATACAACGGTTGTACCGCCGTTTACCGTAATGCTGCCGTTAGAATCCAGTCCGTCACCGTCTGCTTCTACATAGAGATTACCGCCGTTAATTGTCAGAGCAGCACTGTCACTGCTACTCTGGTTCTGACCGCCCATGCCAAATCCACCTGTCTGCGTCGTAGAAGAACCGTCCGAAGCATTGATACCGTCATCTTCTGCGCTGATTGTAATATCGCCATTATTAATCACAATATCCTTTGCTTCCAGACCTTCATAGCAGTAGCCGACCGTAATAGCGCCACCGTTTACCGTCAGACTGGAATCTGCATGAACACCGTCATCACCGGAACGGATTGAAATATTTCCGCTTTCAATCGTAATTGAATCATTGCTGTGAATACTGTCATCTTCTGTATCCAGTGTAATCGTTCCGCCGCAGATATAAATCGCATTGGAAGCCTTTAAACCCTTCATGCTGACAGAATCCGTATCGGAAGATGTTGAAGCTGATGATGCAGAAGTTCCCGCACTGCCGTTCTGTCCCGGAACACCCATGGTTCCCATGCCGCCCATTGCGCCGCTGTCACCGCTCTTCATGTCTACCGCCGCTGAACCGTTTCCTGTTGTAATGTCAAATGTACCATTCTGTATATCTAAAATATTTTCTGCCTGAATACCGTCGCTTGCGGCTTCAATTTTAAATGTGCCGTCTAAAATGATGATATTGCCCTTTGTGGTATCTTTATCGTAAGTCGATTTCATGCCGTCCGTGCCGGATTTGACTGTAAAGTTACCGTCTGCTATACCAAGTAAATCTTTTCCAATGATACCGTCTTCTGCCGCTGTAATCTGATAGGTCCCGGATACAATTTTTAAATCGTCCGTACTCTTAATGCCGTTGCGGTATCCCGCATTGACATTTAACGTGCCACTTCCGTTAAATACAAGGTCTGATTTTGAATAAACCGCCGCTGAATAATCCTCGCTTTCTGTTGTGCTTCTTGCGCTGTCCGTAAATTTATTCACGGTATTATCCGCAAGTGTCACAATGACTTTTTTCGCACTCTGTACGATAAACGGCGCTGTTGTCGAACTGCTGATGTCCACACCGTTTAAAATAATGCGGACAGTTGCTTTATCCTCTGTATTAATGACAATACTTCCGTCACTTAATGTACCGGACAAAACATAAGTTCCTGCCTGCGTAATCGTCACGGTCGAACCGTCGGCCGTGACACCGCTTCCTTTGACGGTACTGCCGTTCTGGCTTAATGTCACATAAGAAGCTGTCGCACTGTCATAGGATGTAACTGTATCTTCTTCGTCAAATTCCAATGTCAGTCCAGAGGTGTCTGCTACGCTCTGGGATGATGTTAATGCAACGTTCTGCTGTGTTGTCACTGCTGTATTTTCTGTTGTCTGCGCTGTCAGTCCGCATCCCGCAATTGGAAATGTAAGGATTGTCCCGCAAATCAGCGCCACCGTCAATTTTTTATAATTTATCATAACTTTCTCCTTTTCCGCCGTTCCTGCCCGGCATATGCTTATTCGTTTTTGCCTTTGATGGGTATTATATTATCGGTTGGAAATGGAAGAAATGTGTAAAATGTATGTAAAAAGTGTGAAGTGGCGGAAGAACCATAAGGGGCATCCTCAACGTGTTACTTGACTTTAGCTGCCCCTTATGGTTCTTCCTTGAGGAGGATGGCACCCCGGACGGTGGATGGCAACGGACGGCGACTTTGCTGCGCTCGTCGCCTGTGGAATGGATGGCAGCTTTGCTTCGCTTGCTGCCTGTGGAGTGGATTCGGGTGGTCTAACTGACACAGCCCCGCCGGTTCTATCCGAACCCTGCGGGGGCTGTATGCATATCTATGTATATCTTTTTATTCTAATTGAAATTTCTTCTTAGATATTGACCTTTACAATTCTTGGACGCAGTCCGGCTTTTTCAAGCTTTGCTACGATTTCTTCTTTGTGTTCGTGTCCGAAAGCTTCAATTGTAATACGAAGTTCTACGGTTGCTTTACGGTTGATGCTGACAAACTGGTTGTGTTCCAGTTTGATAACATTTCCGTTTGCTTCAGCAATGATGGAAGCTACGCGCACAAGTTCGCCCGGTCTGTCCGGAAGAAGTACAGATACGGTAAAGATACGGCTTCTCTGGACAAGTCCCTGCTGTACAACAGATGACATGGTAATAACGTCCATATTTCCGCCTGAAAGGATGGATACAATCTTCTTGCCCTTTACATTTAACTGCTTTACAGCCGCTACGGTTAAAAGACCTGAATTTTCAACAACCATTTTGTGGTTTTCTACCATATCAAGGAACGCTACGATTAAATCTTCATCCGGTACGGTGATGATGTCGTCGAGATTTTTCTGTAAGTATGGGAACAGCTTTGTACCCGGTGTCTTTACGGCCGTACCGTCTGCGATTGTGCTGACTGTCGGCAGTGTTACGACTTTCCCTGCCTTAATGGATTCCTGAAGGCAGTTTGCGCCGGCCGGTTCTACACCGATAACCTTAATATTCGGATTGAGCAGCTTTGCAAGTGTTGATACACCGGTTGCAAGTCCGCCGCCGCCGATTGGTACTAAGATATAATCTACTGTCGGCAGTTCTTTGATGATTTCCATAGCGATAGAACCCTGTCCTGTTGCAACATCTAAATCATCAAACGGATGTACAAATGTAAGTCCCTGTTCTTTTGCAAGCTTTAATGCGTATTCACAGGCTTCATCGTATACATTACCATATAATACAACCTCTGCACCATATCCCTTGGTTCTGTTTACTTTGATAAGTGGTGTTGTTGTCGGCATAACAACAGTTGCCTTAACACCGTACTTCTTTGCAGCGTAAGCAACACCCTGCGCATGGTTGCCGGCTGATGCGGTAATTAAACCTTTTTTACGTTCCTCTTCTGACATGGTGCTGATTTTATAATATGCACCACGTACCTTGTAAGCACCTGTATACTGCATATTTTCCGGCTTTAAATATACTTTGTTGCCGGACTGTGCGCTGAAATACTCGCTGTATACAAGATTCGTCTGCAAGGTAACTTCTTTTACTTTTTCCGCTGCTTCTTCAAATTTCTGTAATGTTAATTTTTCCATAACCTTCTCCATTCTCTTGCTGTTTGTAATCTTTATTCACTTTCTGCCACGTCAAATAATGCATTGACAAATGTATTGGAATCGAACTTCTGTAAATCTTCTACTTTTTCGCCGACACCGATATATTTTACAGGAATACCGTATTCTGCCTGAATAGCAACAGCGATGCCGCCCTTTGCCGTTCCGTCCATTTTAGTAAGAATAATACCTGTAATATCCGTCACTTCTTTAAACTCTTTTAACTGTGACAGTGCATTCTGACCGGTTGTGGCATCCAGTACAATAAGATTTTCTCTATACGCATCAGCATACTCTCTTTCAATTACTCTGTCAATCTTACGAAGTTCTTCCATCAGATTTTTTTTGTTGTGCAGACGTCCTGCCGTATCGCAGAGCAGTACATCGGCATTTCTGGCTTTTGCAGCGGCAATGGAGTCAAAAATGACTGCCGCCGGGTCAGACCCCTCACTCTGTGCAATGATATCACAGCCTGTACGGTTTGCCCATTCTGTAAGCTGTTCAATCGCCGCCGCACGGAAAGTGTCCGCCGCCGCCATTACAACTTTTTTATCCATCGCCTTTAAATGTCCCGCAAGCTTTCCGACAGACGTTGTCTTTCCGACACCGTTGACACCAATCAGCATAACAATGGATTTGCGGTTTTCAAATTCATACGCATTTTCACCCAGATCCATTTTTTCGCGGATTGTATCAATCAGAAGCTGTCTGCACGCCTGTGGGTCTTTAACTTTGTTTTCCTTGACCTTCTGCTTTAATTCCTCGATGATTTCTTCGGTGGCACGCACACCCATGTCGCCCATAATCATCGTTTCTTCAAGTTCTTCGTAAAAGTCATCATCAATTGATGAAAATCCGCTGAATACCGAATCAATGCCCGATACGATATTATCCCTGGTCTTTGTCAGACCTTCCTTTAATTTACTGAATAATCCCATACCTTCCCTCTTTTCTTTATCTGATTTTTTATTCTTTATTTTTGCTTTTTTATGAAGCCGGTTTTTCTTTTTCCAGATCGTCTGCAATCAAATCCACAGAAACCAGTGCTGAAACACCCTTTTCCTGCATGGTGATACCATAAAGACGGTCTGCCGCTGCCATTGTACCGCGTCTGTGTGTAATGACGATAAACTGCGTATGCTTCGTCAGCTTATGCAGATAGTTCGCATATCTGCCGACATTGGAATCATCCAGTGCAGCTTCAATTTCATCAAGCAGACAAAACGGTGACGGTTTTAAATTCTGAATGGCAAACAGCAGTGAAATTGCCGTCAGTGCTTTTTCTCCACCGGAAAGCTGCATCATATTCTGTAATTTTTTTCCCGGCGGCTGTGAAATAATCACGATGCCTGCTTCAAGAATATCTTCACCCTCCACAAGTTCAATCGTACCGCGTCCGCCGCCAAACAGCTCCTGGAATACCTTATTAAATTCAGTTTTGATTTCCTTGAATTTTTCCTCAAACTGAATCCGCATACCGGTATCAAGGTCTTCAATGACCTGAATCAGTGACTGCTCCGCCGTAATCAGATCGTCATGCTGTGTCTTTAAAAAGATGTAGCGTTCATTCACTTCTTTGTATTCTTCAATCGCATTGACATTAACATCACCAAGACCGCGGATATCGGATTTCAGGCTGTGAATCTGCTTCTTGATTTCACCGAGATTCTCCATGGTTTCATCGCGCAGCTCCAGTGCGTAACTATAAGTCAGCTCGTACTCATTCCACATGTAATCCACGAGGGAATCATTGGCTTCGTTTAACTTTTCCTGCTGTGAAGCCAGACGGTAGCTTTCTTTATCCAGTGCGGCAATCTGTTCATTTAACTGCTCGCGCTTTTCAAAAAATGCCTTATTTTTCGTATTAGCTTCTTCGCGCTGCTTTCTGTATTCGGACACCTGCGCCTGTATCGCTTCCGCATCCTTTTGTGCCTGTTCAATCTGTGCTTTGACTGATTCAATCTGGCGGTGCTTCTGCTCAATTTCTACATTGGTTGCGGAAAGATTTTCGGAAAGCTGCTGTTTTTCCACTTCAGAATGTTCAATTTCCGCCTGAAGCCGGGCAATATTTTCACTGATAAAGGTATCCTTCTGTACTGTTGCCGAATACTGGATATTGATTGCCTGCGTATTTTCGGTATGGCGGCTTTCCTTTTGCTTTGCTTCCTCTAACTGCTTTGTCAGTTCGTCAATTTCTTTCTGTGACGTTTCATTCTGTGTATCCAGCGTTGCAAGGCTGCCGCTGACATGGCTTAAACTCTCATCAATCTCTAAAATCTCTTTTTCCAGCTTTGCAGCCTCTTCCGATGCATCACTGTAAGAAGCAATAATTTCTTTCTTTTTGTTAATGGACTGTCTAAGATTTAACTCTGCCGTGTTTTTGGAAAGCTGCTCCTCACGCATCTGCTTATTGCTCTGCTCTAATGCCTGACGCACTTCTGCCAGCTCTGCACGAAGCCCTGCAACCTGCTCCTTAGACTTTGTAATCTCTGCGCTGACTGCCGATACCGCAGCTTTTAATTCTTCAATTTCTCTTCTTCGTCCCAGAAGATTACTTGAATTTTTAAATGCACCACCTGTCATGGAACCGCCGGGATTAAGCTGTTCACCCTCCAGTGTTACGATTCTTAACGAATGTCTGTACTTTCTTGCAATCGCAAGCGCATTGTCAATATTGTCAACGACAAGAATTCTGCCAAGCAGGTATTTTGCCAGCTTTTCATATTCAAATGAAACGCGTACCAGATCGCTTGCCGCACCGATAACACCTTTTTCTTTCATGCACGGCTCACCCTCTAAGGTATTGCGCACCTGAATTGCCGAAAGCGGAAGAAATGTTGCACGACCGCCGTCAACGGATTTAAGATATCTAATTGCCCGCTTTGCATCCTCATCGGTTTCGGTTACAATGTTCTGCATAGCCGAACCGAGAGCCGTTTCAATTGCAACTCCGTATTCTTTCGGAACTGAAATTACTCGTGAAACAGGACCGCATATTCCGTGAACCTTGCCGTGACTTTGAGCATTGACAACTGTTTTAACGCTCTTTGAAAAGCCCTCAAGATTACGCTCAAGATTTTCAAGGAATGAAATTTTTCTCATATGCTCCTTGACATCAAGCATAAGTTTGTTACTTTCTTCACGGAGTTCGTCTTTTTTCTTTTCTTTTGAAGACAGTTTTAGCTGTAAACCGTCTATTGTATTTTTCAGCGATTCAATTTTTTCTTCTGCAACACCGATTTTATTATCATAATCTTTTGAAATATCGGCAAGTTCTTCAGACTGCGTTTTCTTTTCGTCATTGGATGAAATTAAAGATTCTATTCTTGAATTAAGTTCCGAAACCGTGCTTTCGGCAGTCATCTCGGTAACTCTTGCATCAGCCGACTTTGAAGTAAGAACAGAAAGTTCGGCAGTAATTTCCTGCAAAACATCACTGCTTTTACCTGAAGTCGTATTAATTTCGTTAAGCTGTTCCGAAAGCTCACTATACTTTTTCTTTTTAGCGATTATATCAGCGTCAAGTTCCGAAATTTCTTTTTCCTTATCGGCAATTCTTTTTACAAGTTCATCCGCATTGACATCAAACTGTGCAATATCATTTTTTATTCTGTCAATATTCTCATTGTTATGCAGAATATCATTCTCCGCAACAGACACAAGAGAACGCTTCTCTGAAATCTGCGATTCAATATCCGTGATTTCGGTTCTGATATTTTCTATTTTAGAAGAATACTCACCGTTTCTTATGTAAATTTCTTCACTTTCGGTCTGAATTTGTTCAAGTGCGGTTTCTGCATCATCATATTGAGATTTTGCAATTGAAATTTTCTCATCCTGAACCTTTAATTCATTTTGTGAACGGTCAAGAGTTAAAAGCCAGAGTGCAATTTCAAGACCTCTTTTTTCTTCGGAATATTCAAGAAATTTTTGAGCTTTTTCAGACTGCTTTTCAAGAGGACCGACTCTTTCTTCAAGTTCGGTTACAATATCACGAAGTCTTAAAAGGTTGTCCTCCGTACTTTTTAGCTTTCTCTCAGCGTCAATTTTTCTGTATCTGTAGCGAGAAATACCCGCAGCTTCTTCAAAAATCTCTCGTCTGTCCTCACCTTTTGATGAAACAATGCTGTCAATCTTACCCTGACCGATCATTGAATAACCGTCACGACCGAGGCCTGTGTCCATAAAGAGTTCGTTGATGTCTTTAAGACGAACAGCCGCTTTATTGATAAGATATTCGCTTTCGCCGCTTCTGTAGTATCTTCTTGTAACGGCAATGTCATCCCCGTTAAAATCAAGAGCACGGTCTTTGTTGTCAATATTCAGAGTAACTTCGGCATAGCCCTGTCTTTTACGCTTATCTGTTCCGTTAAAGACAACATCTTCCATTTTGGCACAACGAAGGCTCTTCGGGGACTGTTCACCGAGAACCCAGCGGATAGCGTCACTGATGTTACTTTTGCCTGAACCGTTAGGACCGACAACCGAGGTAATTCCCTGTTCAAAAGATAATTTAGTTTTATCGGGAAAGGTCTTGAAACCTTGAATTTCCAAAGACTTTAATCGCATCAGCAAGCTCCTATTTTAAATATAATTCATATTTCTGCAAAGAATCGTCAAAACAAACCGTAAAATTATATCCGAGTTCATTCAATTTTTTTACATTACTTCTCTTTTGTCCGAGAAATTTCGACAGAGATTTAGAATTGATAACAACCGTTTTAATTTCATTCAAATCGGGAAATCTTTTTGCTTTTTCGGTAAACTTATCATAAAAAAGTTTATTTTCGCACAATTCCTTAAAAGCCGGGTGATAGTTGTCACCGTAGCTGTTATTTACAAGGCTGTCGGAATAATGAAGTCCGAGCCTTATAATTTTTATATTGTTCTTTTCAAAAAGTTTAATCAGCTTTGAACAAAGGTTGACGGACTTTTCAAGACTATACGGTGTGTATTCTCCGTTAAGGTAAAGTTCGGCAAGCTTTGTATCTTTCATGATAACCGTAGGATAGATTCTTACGGTATCGGGATTAATTTTCACAAATATTTCGGCTGTGTATAAATCCTTTTGAATATCTGATTTATACAGTCCCGTCATCATCTGCAAGCCAAGTGAAAAGCCATAACTTTTAATAAGCTCTGAGGATTTGAAAACACTTTCAGCGCTATGTCCTCTGTCATTTGCAAGCAGTACATCGTCTGACATAGATTGCGCACCAAGTTCAATTGACGTCACACCATAGCTTTTCAAAATATCAAGAATTTCTTTATCAATATAGTCGGGACGGGTAGAAATTCTTATTCCGCAAAATTTATCTCTGAACTTTTTAGTTGCATCAAGGAGAGATAACATATAGGTTCTGTCAATAGCTGTAAAACTTCCGCCGAAAAATGCAATTTCTGCATTTTTGGTGCGTTCGCCCAAATCAGAAGCCGCTTTACCAAGTGTCTGTTCAACATCAAGGGAAGTCGGCTGATATGCCTGAC
>ERZ772886.1357-NODE-1357-length-22001-cov-3.485145_pt1 | contig 22001 bp, 15 predicted proteins | sample MGYA00512128_ERZ772886 | MGnify/ENA primary metagenome ERZ772886 (study PRJEB29015, sample SAMEA2737698) | human gut metagenome | biome: human gut; feature: human-associated habitat; material: faeces | place: China | collected 2012 ... | reverse complement strand
CAGCTTGCGGGCCGTGTGCCAAAATTGTCCGGAAGGCGGGCGCGCAGTACCCCGAAAAATCGGGTTGCGAAACGCGCGTGGAGTTTTTGGAAGACATCGACGGCGTGGGCGCAGAGGTGCTGGAGCCGCAGCGTATCGCAAAAATCATCTGCGAGCTGATGGAAAGCGGCTTCACCGTCACGGAAAACGGTCAGGAGCGTCCCATAGAATATCGCGATTTCTGCATTTTGCTGCGCAGCTCCAATAAATATGCACCTGTCTATGCAGAAAATCTGCGCAATGCGGGCATTCCCACGTGGGCGGCTGTCACGGGCGGCTTTTTCGCCGCGGCGGAGGTCTCGCTCATCTTGGCGTTTTTAAACGTCATCGATAACCCGGATCAAGAGATTCCGCTGCTCTCCGTTTTGATGAGCCCAATTTACGGCTTCACAGCGGAAGATATGGCGCAACTGCGCCGCGAGTGCGGGGAAGAGACGTTGTACGTTTCGTTTCTGCGCACCGAAAACGAGCGCTGTGTGCGTGTGCGCGATGAGCTGACGCGTTTCCGAGCGCTCGCTTCCACCATGCCTGCGGACAGCTTTATCAATATGCTGTGCACCGAAACCGGTTACGAGAACATCGTGCGCGCCATGCCCGGCGGAGAAAGCCGCCTTGCAAATATTCGCCTGCTGGAAAAATACGCGGCAGAATACGAAGCCTACGGGTACAGCGGCGTTTCCGGCTTCGTGCGCTTTGCGGAGCGCCTGAAAAAGAATCGATCCGATATGGAAAGCGCCAATGTCGTCTCGGAAAACGCCAACGTTGTGCGCATCATGAGCATCCACAAATCAAAGGGCTTGGAGTTTCCCGTGTGCATCATCGCGGGCTGCGGCCGGAAATTCGTGAATGATACGGACGACCTGCGCATGCACCCACAGCTCGGTGTCGGCATGCGCCTTACAGACCCCGAGACCGGCGTGCGCCGCACCACGTTCATCCGCGAGGCCATCGGCCTTGCAACGGCGGAAAGCGCTTCCGCAGAGGAGCTGCGCGTGTTCTACGTCGCGATGACCCGTGCCAAAGAGAAGCTCATTCTGCTTTCCACCGTGAAAAATATCGATACAAACCTGCAAAAGCTTGCGGCACAAATCACCGAGGAGGAGACCGTGCCGCCGTACACTGTCAGCAACGCTTCCGGCATTTCGGAGTGGCTGATGCTCTGTGCGCTGCGGCACCCGAACGGAAATGACCTGCGCCGCCGCATCGAAGCGGATGACGACATCATTCTGCGCACACACTACACGCCGTGGGATATTCGCGTCGTATACAGTGAACCGCAGATTTTATCCGACCTACCGAAAGCCGAAGCGCCCGCACCGATCGATGAAGCGCTTAAAGCGCGCATCGAAAGGGATATTTCGTTCGTGTATCCCTACGCCGCACAGACAAAGCTTGCAACGAAGGTCGCGGCCTCCGCGCTTGCGGCAGAACAAGCCGAAACGGAAGCCACACTTTCACGCCCGGCGTTTTTGAGCGCCAAAGGACTGACGCCCGCAGAGCGCGGCACGGCGCTGCACAACTTCATGCAGTTTGCGGATTTTTCCGCCGCTTCAAAAGACCCCGAAGCGGAGCTCAAACGCCTTATCGAGCAAAGCTATCTCACCGAAGCGCAGGCAAACGCCGTCGATCTGACCCGTGTGGAAAAGTTCTTTACCGGCCCGCTCGGGCAGCGCGTTTTACATGCCGACCGCATTTATAAAGAGCAGCGATTCATCGTTTCCATTCCCGCAGGACTCACGGATAAAACGCTCAATGGGGAAGACGCCACACAGCCGATGATCCTGCAGGGCGCAGTGGACTGCATGTTTGAAGAAAACGGTTCGCTTTATATTCTTGACTTTAAGACCGATCGGTGCTACAATAAACAGGAATTGTGGGAACGATACGGCCCGCAGCTCACGCTCTACAAAGAAGCAATGACCCGCGTCATGAACAGAGAAGTGAAAGACACCGTGCTTTACTCTTTTTATATGAACGCCCCTGTTTATGCACCGGGAAAAGAATAAAATTTCTTTTAAGCCCTGTTTGCCTATTGACAGATTGCGCTCTTTGTGGTAATATAATATTTGGAAAACAAAGCGGAGCTATGGCTCACACCCGTGCAGTACCGTCTGACACAGGTCAATATCGAGAAGAATCACGATAAATTCGTGTGTTTGATTGAGTTGATTTGCGGGCAGAGGTTCTCTGCCCGCTGTTTTATTGCCGGCTTCGCGAAAACAAGTTATCGCACGCGTGATGGAGGTGCTTAACCATTAGCAAACAGGAACTGCAGATAAACGAAGAGATCCGCGATAAAGAGATCCGTGTGATCGGCGCAGACGGCGCACAGCTCGGCATTATGTCGGCCCGTGACGCTTTAAACCTTGCGGCTGAGAAAAATCTTGACCTCGTAAAGATTGCTCCGCAGGCCACGCCGCCCGTATGCAAAATCATCGATTACGGTAAATACCGTTTCGAACAGGCAAAGCGTGAAAAAGAAGCGAAAAAGAACCAGCGCGTAGTTGAAATCAAAGAGATCCGTTTGTCTCTCAACATTGATACCCACGACTTCGAGACGAAAAGAAATCATGCGATCCGTTTCCTCAACGACGGAAACAAGGTCAAGGTTTCCATCCGTTTCCGCGGCAGAGAGATGGGTCATCCGGAACTGGGTGCAGACATCATGAAGCGTTTCGCAGAATCGCTCGCTGACACGGCAAACGTCGATAAGCCCGCGAAGCTCGAAGGGCGCAATATGCTGATGTTCCTTGCCCCCAAGCCCGTTAAGTAACAATTTCAAGGAGGACTATAAAATGCCGAAGCTCAAAACACACAGCGGTGCTAAGAAGCGCCTGAAGATTTCCAAGAAGGGTAAAGTTATCCGTGGCCACGCTTACATGAGCCACCTTCTGAACGGCCATGGCAAGACTGCTAAGTCCAAGCGCCATGCACGCGGCACGACCGTTACGGATAAGACCAGCGTAAAGGCTGTTAAGAAGATGCTCCCCTACGCATAAGCGAACAGGGCAGCTCAAGTTTAAGTAAAGCATAATCGGAGGTTTTTATAAATGGCTAGAGTTAAGGGTGCGCTCGCTACGCGCAAGAGAAGAAAAAAGGTTCTGAAGCTCGCTAAGGGCTATTGGGGTTCCAAGAGCAGACACTTTAAGATGGCTAAGCAGGATGTCATGAAGGCCGGCAACTATGCTTACATCGGCAGAAAGCAGAAGAAGAGAGATTTCCGCCGTCTGTGGATCTCCAGAATCAACGCGGCTTGCCGTGCTAACGGTACCACCTATTCCGCATTTATGAACGGTCTTAAGAAGGCTGGCATCACGCTCAACAGAAAGATGCTTTCCGAGATCGCCATCGCGGACGAAGCAGCTTTCAAGGCACTTGTCGAGAAGGCAAAGGCTTCTGTATAATTAAGCTATCCGTGCGTCCGGAATTCTTCCGGGCGCACATTTTTTAGGGTGATAGTTGCAAACGTAAGTGTATTTCTTTGTGCAAAATCGCCTTTGCGGAAATTTCCCGTGTACCGTAAAATACAGTGCACAGGATTTCTGCTTATTATCGGTAAAAAGGAGTGTGTACCATGCCAATCGAAAAAATCACCAGCCGTAAAAGCAGCGTCGTTAAAAATGCCGCCGCGCTTTTGCAGAAAGCGGAAAACAGAAGTGAAGCAGGCCTTTTCATGGCCGAGGGTGCACGCCTTTGCGCCGATGCCGCAAGGAGCCAAACGGAGATTGCCGCGTGCTTCTTTACGGAAAACGCCGCTAAAAAATACAAAGATTATTTAGATCCGGTTTTAAAGCAGACAGAGCACGCATACTGCATAGAGGAGCACATCGCGCCCATGCTGTCCGATACAAAGAACCCGCAAGGCATTTTCTGCGTGTGTCGCATGCCGAAGCGCCGTGCGGACGGCCTGCCTGTTTCCGCAGAGTCGGATACACGCCCGTGCCGTCATGTGCTTGTTATGGAAAATATTCAGGACCCGTCCAACATGGGTAACGTGCTGCGCACAGCGGAAGCGCTCGGTGTGCGGCATTTGGCGCTTGTGGGTACCTGCTGCGACGTATACGCTCCGAAAGTGCTGCGCGGCAGCATGGGCGCGGTGTTTCGCCTCGGCATCCGCCGTTTTGAGACGGCAGAGGATTGCCTGAAAGTGTTGCATGCCGAGAATATCACGTCACTCGCCGCCGTGCCGGACAGCGACGCTACGCCCATCACGACCATTCCGTTTGAAACGGGAAACTGGGCGGTGTGGATCGGCAACGAGGGCAACGGTCTCACAAATGAAGCCATCGAGCATTGTCATGACCGCGTGACGATCCCCATGCGCGGCAGAGCGGAATCGTTCAACGCCTCCACCGCAGCCGCCATTGTGCTGTGGGAAATGGAGCGCAACGGGGCAGGAGGCACAAGCCATGGATAACCGCGTATACTGGATCTGGCTGCAAAACGCGTTTGGCGCAGGCAGCCCGAAGCCTGTGCAGCTCGTGCGCCGCATAGGCAGTGCTGAAAAGCTGTATCAGGGCGGCACACGACTGTGGAGCTCCTTTTCGTTCGTTTCGGATAAAGAGCTTGCCGCGCTCAATGCCTACGGCGCGGAACAGGCCGCCGCAGCGCTCGAGTATTATTTGAAGCTCGGTCAAAAGGTCATCACGCCCGATGACGAAGACTACCCTGTATTGCTGAAAGAAATCTACAATCCGCCCGCCGTTTTATATGTGCAGGGCGATTTGAGCATTCTTTCCGATGCCGTTTCCATCAGCATTGTGGGCACGCGGAAAGCCAGTCAAAACGGGCTCAACGCCGCAAGAGAGATCGCCTACGGGCTTGCGCTCAAAAACGCCGTTGTTATCAGCGGCGGCGCGCTCGGCATTGATTCCGAGGCACACAAGGGTGCACTGAACGGCCGCGGCAAGACAATCGCAGTTTTGCCGTGCGGGCTCGAATATCCGTATCTTATGGACAACGCCATTTTGCGCCGCGAGATCGTCGATTTCGGCGGTGCACTTGTCACGGAATATCCCATGCACACGCCTGTGCAGCGCGGCGCGTTTCAGGTGCGCAACCGGCTGATCTCCGGCATGGCGCATGGCGTGCTCATTGCGGAAGCGCCAAAAAAGAGCGGCGCACTCATCACCGCAAAGCATGCTTTAGAGCAGAATCGCGAGGTTTTCGTATTCATTGGCGAAGACGAGAAAGCGTTTTCCGGCTGCATCGCACTGGAAGAGGACGGTGCAGCGCGCATTTACACTGCAGAGGATGTTTTAAAGCCGTTTGCTTCCCGCCGCAGACAGGAGCGTATAGAACAGCTTGCCCGCACAGCGGAAAATATCTCCCATGTCTCCCGCGTTCGCCCGAAGATTGCGTCGCTTTCCGATGCAGAAAAGGGGTCTGAAAAAACAGAGAAGAAGCCTGCCGAGCCGATCCCTGCGCCCGAAAACAACCTTTTGCAAAACGTTTCTGAAGACGCAAAAGTCGTTTACGCCGCACTGAACGATACCCCCAAGCACGCTTCCGAGCTGGAGCTTGAACTGGGCACGTCCACGGGGAAAATTTTGGCGGCACTCACGGAGCTCGAGCTTTTCGGCCTCATCAAAACTTATCCCGGCCAGAGGTTTACAAAGGCGTAAAAGTACGCTATACTAAGGTGTATTTGAAAAATCGGAAGCTTGTCCGTTTCGCATTTTCTTTGTTTTCAAATGCACCTAATATATGATTCTTCCACTCGCACATTCGCTGTGCGGTTTAAATAGATACAGAATAGGAGATAGAAAACCATGTCAAAACTCGTTATCGTTGAGTCGCCTGCCAAGGCGAAAACGATCAAGAAATATCTGGGCGGCGACTATGAAGTCATCGCTTCCATGGGCCATGTGCGCGACCTGCCGAAGGCGCGCCTGTGCGTGGATGTGAAAAACGATTTCAAGCCGAAATATGCCATCATCAAGGGAAAGGAGAAGCTTGTTTCCGAACTGAAGGAAGCGGCCGAAGAGGCCGATACCGTGTATCTCGCGACCGACCCCGACCGCGAAGGCGAAGCAATCTCCTGGCATCTTGCGTATATCCTCGGCCTTGATGAGGATTACCACAACCGTGTCACGTTCAACGAGATTACGAAAACCGGCATCACGGAGGGCATGGCGCACCCGCGTTCCATCGACCAGAACCTTGTGAACGCCCAGCAGGCGCGCCGCATTCTCGACCGCCTTGTGGGCTATTCGCTCAGCCCGTTCCTCGCAAAAACGATTCGCCGCGGTCTTTCCGCAGGCCGTGTGCAGTCTGTTGCACTGCGCATCATCGTGGACCGCGAGGAAGAGATCCGCAAGTTTAAGCCCGAAGAATACTGGTCTATCGACGCACGCCTGACCGCCGAGGGCTCCCGCAGCATTTTCGGCGCATCGTTCTACGGCGATAAAAACGGCGAGATTAAAATCACGAACAAAGAGCAGTCCGATAAAATCCTTGCCGACCTCGAATCCGCCGCGTTCATGGTGGAGTCCGTCAAAAAAGGCAAGAAGAACAAGCAGCCTGCACCGCCGTTCATCACATCCACCTTGCAGCAGGAAGCTTCACGCAAGCTGGGCTTTCAGGCGAAGCGCACGATGAAAGCCGCGCAGGAGCTTTACGAAGGCGTGGACATTGAGGGCATGGGTGCCGTGGGTCTCATCACGTACATGCGTACCGACTCTCTGCGCATTTCCGAAGACGCCGTGCAGGAGGCTGTGCAGTTCATCGGCGAGCGCTGGGGCAAGCAGTATTTGCCTTCTAAGCCACGCCATTATAAGGCGCGTGCCAACGCACAGGACGGTCACGAGGCCATTCGCCCCACCTCCGTTGCACTCACACCGAAGGACGTGGAATCTTCCCTTACAAAAGACCAGTACAAGCTTTATAAGCTCATTTGGGAGCGCTTTGTCGCGTGCCAGATGGCTAACTGTGTTTTGAACACCACGCAGGCGGTCATCACCGCAGGCGATTATATTTTTAAAGCAAGCGGCTACAACGTCGCGTTTGACGGCTACACCGTGCTCTACGAAGAGGGCCGCGACGTAGAAGAAGAAAAGGGTAAAGACCTGCCGAAGCTTGAAGCAGGCATGTCCCTGAAAGTCCGCGACCTCAAGGGCACGCAGCACTTTACACAGCCGCCCGCACGCTTTACAGAAGCCTCGCTCATCAAGACGCTGGAGGAAAACGGCATCGGCCGCCCGTCTACGTATGCTGCGACTATCACAACCATCACGAGCCGCGAATACGTCACGCGCGAGGGTAAGTCCTTTAAGCCCACCGAGCTTGGCGAAGTCATTACAAAGCTGATGAAAGAGCGCTTCCCGGACATTGTGAATATCAAGTTCACCGCCGCCGTTGAAAAAGAGCTTGACGAAGTACAGAGCGGTCAGGAAGATTGGGTGCACACGCTGCACGATTTCTATGACGACTTTGAGAAGACGCTCAAAAAGGCGAAGACTGAAATGGACGGCGTGAAGATTCAGCTTGAAGAAGACAAAACCGACCTCGTCTGCCCGAACTGCGGCAAGCCGATGGTCGTCAAATTCGGCCGCTACGGCAAGTTTATCGCCTGCTCCGGCTACCCGGAGTGCAAGACCGTGCAAAAAATCGTCAACGATACGGGTGCAAAGTGCCCGAAGTGCGGCGGCAAGATCATCGAGAAAAAATCGAAGCGCGGCCGTGTGTTCTACGGTTGCGACAACTACCCGAAGTGCGATTTCGTCTCTTGGGACGCGCCGTCCGACAAGATCTGCCCGGTCTGCGGTAAGGTGCTCTTAAAGAAAAAAGACAAAGCCCAGACGCTCTACTGCGTAACGCCGGGCTGCACTTACACGTTCAATAAGGACGACGCGGGGGAGAAAGATGGAGAATAAGCAGGCCGTCACCGTCATCGGCGCGGGTCTTGCCGGCTCCGAAGCGGCGTGGCAGATTGCGCAGGCGGGGTATTCTGTGCGCCTTTTCGAGATGAAGCCACAGAAGTTTTCGCCCGCGCATAAAAGCGCCGGGTTTGCGGAGCTCATCTGCTCGAATTCTTTGAAGGCTGCGCGCATCGACAGCGCCGCCGGGCTTTTAAAAGAGGAAATGCGCCGCATGGATTCTCTGCTCGTTGCCTGTGCGGATAAAACCGCCGTGCCCGCAGGCGGCGCGCTCGCCGTTGACCGCGACCGCTTTTCAGAGCTCGTCACAAAAGCGATCACGGAGCATCCGAACATCGAAGTCATGCACGGCGAAGTGACGGAAATTCCCGCAGAGGGCGTGACCGTTATTGCAAGCGGCCCGCTGACGAGCGACACGCTTGCCGAACAGATTACGAACTTATGCGGCGGGGCGCTCAGCTTTTTCGATGCCGCCGCACCGATCGTCACGCGTGAAAGCCTTGATATGGAGCACTGCTTCACGGCCTCCCGCTACGATAAGGGCGACGACGATTACATCAACTGCCCGATGAACAAAGAGGAGTACGATGCGTTTTATGAAGCGCTTATCACCGCGGAGCGCGCGCCCATTCACGATTTCGACGTGATGAACCCGAAGGTCTACGAGGGCTGCATGCCCATTGAAGTCATGGCACAGCGCGGACACGATACGATTCGCTTCGGCCCGTTGAAGCCGGTCGGCTTACGCGACCCCCGCACGGGTCACCGTCCGTGGGCCGTGGTGCAACTGCGCACCGAAAACGCAGAAAAAACGCTGTTCAATCTTGTAGGATTCCAGACAAATTTAAAATTTCCCGAGCAAAAGCGCGTGTTCGGTATGATTCCCGGCCTGAAAAACGCCGAGTACATGCGCTACGGCGTGATGCACCGCAACACGTTCCTCGATTCGCCGAAGCTTTTGAACGCGGATTTCTCCATGCGCACGCGCCCGGAGCTGTTCTTTGCGGGGCAGATGACCGGCGTGGAGGGCTATATGGAATCGGCATCGTCCGGCTCGCTTGCGGGACGCAACGCCGTGCGCCGTTTAGAGGGCAAAGCGCCGCTCATTCTGCCCATCACTACCATGATGGGCTCACTTGCGGAGCACGCCGCGCACAGCCCCTCGAAAGATTTCCAGCCGATGGGTGCGAACTTCGGCATTCTGCCCGTCATTGAGCCGCACATTCGTGACAAAAAAGAGCGCTACGCCGCGCTTTCCGCTCGCGCGCTCGAAGACCTTGCCGAAACACTGAAAAACGCATAAGGGACGAACGATAGAAAACCCCCGACAAGCTGAAGCACATTTCAGATGTCGAGGGTTTTTCGTTGTATTTTCAGATTTTACTCGCCGATAAACGCGTGGTGTTTACGCAGTAACGCTTGAATTTTCTTCACGTCCGTTTCCGGGAAATCGGTGTGTTCCTGCGCGGCAACGGCAGCCGCAACACCGGCGGCTTCACCCGTGCTGCAACACGTGGGCATAATACGGAATGATGCCTGTGCCTCGTGACTGCCGGAAATGCAGCGGCCGGCTGCAAGCAGGTTTTTGATGTTCTTCGGCATCAGGCTTCGATAGGGAATGGTGTAGTACGTGCCCTCTTTGAAGTAATAATGGCTCGTGCCGGTGCCCTCCGGGTTGTGAATGTCAATATCATAGTTACACGCCGCAATACCGTCTTCAAAATGTACGCAATCCTTGAGATCCGTGACCGTCAGCGTGTACACACCGTCGATCATGCGGCTTTCGCGCACGCCAATCTCCGGGGCGGAGGACAGCAGCGTGCTGTTTTCAAACCCCTCGCAGTTTTCTTTGAGGAACGTGTAAAGCTCGAACATTTGGCGGCGGGCTTCGCGCTCGGCAAAGCTTAAGTCATAAAGATCGAACGGCGATCGCTTCACAATGCGCGTAGAGTTGAGGTGCAGCACGCCGTCTGCGACATATTTGAATTTCAGCACGTCTTCGCGCGGGTTTTTGATTTTGCCGTCCTCACGGAATTTTCTGTAAAGCGCGTTGATCTTCTCCGTGTTTTTGAACGCGAGGTCAACGTCTACGCCGGACATGCGGAAGCACAGCGTCATCGGCTGGCAAAGATTGTCATCCTCTCGACCGATGCGGTACGGTGCACCGGCACATGCCGTCAGATCGGCGTCGCCCGTGGCATCGATGAAATAGTCGGCCTCAAAGGTCATTTCGCCGCCCTTGCCCATGATCGTCACGGACTTAATGCGGTCACAATCGCGCTCGGCACGCAGCAGGTAGGCGTGGAACAGCACATCTACGCCGCTCTCTTCGGTCATCTCGTCAAAAACGAGCTTTAAAACTTCTTCGCTGAACGTCACGCGGTTCGGCATCAGTCCGCCTTTTTTCTCGAGACGACCCAGAATCTCGGTAAAAATACCGTTGGAAAGCAACGTCGTTTTGCCGTCGATTTTCGTTGTGTAGCCCATAAAGGGGTTGACGTAGCAATTTCCGGCTGCACCGCCGAGAAATCCGCTTTTCTCCAAAAGCAGCACCTTTGTGCCTTCTCTTGCAGCGGAGACCGCTGCTGCGGTGCCGGCAAAACCGCCGCCAACTACGATCACATCATATTTCATGTTAAACTCCTCCGTTGTGTTTTAGTGAAAATACGCGCCGTTTTCGCGCAGTGTTTCTCTCAATTTATCTGTATCGACCGCATGTACGTCGCCGTTTGCATTTGCGGCGAACGCGGCTGCCACACCTGCGGCTTCGCCCATTGTGAGGCACACGGGCATCACACGCACAGAGCCCTGAATGCGCTTATCGCACGAAATGGAACGCCCGGCGACGATCACGTTTTTCACGCCCTGCGGCAGCAAAGCGCGGTAGGGAATGCCGTGCGATTCGCCCGGGCCGTAGCGGGCATCACGCTTTTCACCGTCGATCTTGCCGACGGCTGCAAGCTTCGCTTCCTCGAGCGTATAGTGCACGTCGAGATAATAGCTGTTGCGGCAGATCTCGTCCGGAAAGTCGGCTTTCGTAACGTAATCCTCCACGGTCAGCTTGTAATCGCCGACGATGCGTCGGCTTTCGCGCACGCCCATCACGGGCGCAGTGGCGACAAGGTACGCGTTGCCGAAGGCCTCCGGGAAATAAGTTGCGAGGGCATCGCGATACTGCTTTGCAATGCGTCTGCCGCGCATCATCGCTTCAGAGACTGATTTCGGGTCGGTAGAATCAAGTCCGAACAAGTGCCCGGCGTTAACGCCGACCGTATTCGGGCCGATGATGTTGTTGCACAGGTGTGTGTCTAAGATTTCCGGGAAACGGTCGTCATTCGGCAGCAGGTGTGTAAAGCTTTTTTTGTTGTTTGGGTGTATACCGCCATTTCTGTGCCCGTATTTCGGGTGATATAAGTAGGCATACAAGTCTACATTGGACAAAATAAAACACAGGGTGGAGGGCATCGGCTCGCCGTCTTCTTCAAACTCGTACCTTGCACCCGCCCATACGGCAAGGTCACCGTCACCGGTGCAGTCGATATACGTTTTGGCGCTGTATGCCGTGAACCCGGCTTTGTTCGCTGTTACAATGGCGTGCACTTCGCCGTTTTCGGCATCCACGTCGCAGAGAAATGTGTTGAACAGCACCGTAACGCCGTATTCCTGCATCAGGTCGTCATAGATGCGTTTCAGCCCCTCCGGGTCAATCGGCACCCAGTCAACGTCGGTCGGTGCCACGTGCGGAGAAAGTGCCTTCGAGCGCTCGAAAACAGTCTCGGCAAGACCACGGTAAATGATTTTTTCTTTATCCGAAAACGGACACCATGCGGGGACTAATCCGGAAGTGCCCATGCCGCCGAGCGAGCCGGTTGCTTCCAGTAAAAGCGTTTTTGCACCGGTGCGCGCCGCTGCGGCTGCCGCCGTGCAGCCCGAAGGGCCGCCGCCGACCACGATCACGTCGTAATCGGTATTGAGCGGAATGGAACGGGATCTAAGGGTATACATGTTGAACCTCTTTTCATCTTTAGATCAGGCAGATAAACGCTGCGCTGCTTTAAAGATAACGAAGACAAACGAAAAAAACAAGAGGCAAATATGCAGTGCGTAGTATTTTAGTAAAAATCGATATAAAGCATCAATTTTGCTCTGCGCCGCCGATGGGGCGCTCCGCGTGGATCTGCGGGGAATCGTTGCGGGAATAGGGGACGCGAATCGTCACCGTGGTGCCGACCAGAATGGCGGAATCGATCTCAAACATAAAATCATCATCGTAATAAATGTGCAGGCGCTCCAAAATATTGCCGATGCCGTAGCCGCCGCGCCTGGTGTTTACGACGGGCTTATCCTTTTTGGAAAGGATCTCCGCCAGTTTTCCTTTATCCATACCGATGCCGTTATCCTGTATGCGGATCTGCACATAGCTGCCGATGCGCTCGGCGGAAAGGCAGATGACGCCTGCGCGGTCATCGAGCTCATATAAGCCGTGAAACAGGCTGTTTTCCACGATCGGCTGCAAAATGAGCTTCATGATGGGGTAATCTGCAATAGACGGATCGATTTTCGTGATGAGTTCCACCGTGCGGCCGCGACTCAGATTCGTCAACTCCACAAACAGTCGCACGTGCTCCGCCTCATCGCTGAGCGGCAGGAAATCACTGCCGTTGCTGAGACTGAGGCGGTAAAAACGCGCAAGCTTCACAACGATGTCCACCGTCTCCATATCGCCGTTTGCGGTCGCTTTCCAAGAGATCAGGTCGAGTGTATTATAGAGAAAATGCGGGTTGATCTGGGCCTGCAGGGCGCGCAGCTCCATGTCCTTCAGGTTTTTGCCGAGGTTATACCGCTCGTCAATCAGTACGCTGATGCGCCGCACCATGAAATTGAAGCTGTTTTGCAGCTCGCCGATCTCATCGTCGCTGTCCACGATACAGCTTACATTTAAATCGCCGTTTTCTACACGCTGCACCTGCTTTGCAAGCGTCTTGATACGCCGCGTGCTGTATTTTGCGTAGACATAGGAGAGAATGAACGCGATTACGCTGATGAGGATGGTCAGCACAATCATTTGATTGCGCAGATCTTTGACGGGAGAAAGCAGGTTATTCATGGAAGCAACCGTGAATATGCGGCAGCCGTCGAAAACGGGCGCGGAAAGACCGAACACCGATTCGCCCTGCGTCTGCACACCGGAAAATGAACCCGTTTCTTTTTGAAGCTCATGAATATCAGCCGCAAGCTCTTCATCGGAAAGCGTCAGAGAGCTGTCCGCACCGCAAATGATATTGAGGTTTTCGTCTACAAGATAGGCCGCGCTCGGCTCGGTGTAGTTGCCGTGGCGCAGCATGTTTAATACATCGCTTTTCAAAATATCCACGCGCACCACACCGAGGACTGTGTTGATATCCTTGCGACTGCGAATGAGTGTGACAACGGACAGAACCTCCTGCGGCTTCGACAGCGGCTGACGAAATGTGCTCGGCGGCAAAAACGCCCGCATGCCGTATTCGGCCAAAAGCTGCTTATACCAATCCGCATCGGAAATTTCGCTTAACGGATACGTAATGTAGTGACTGCGGCTATACCGAAACGAATCGCTGATATAAAGCCGAATTTGATATACGCCGTACAGCGTGCGCATGGATTCAATTGTTTTGTACAACGCATTCATGTCATCGTATTCTTCGCTGAAGCCGATGTTGCTATCTTGCTTTTCCAACACCTCATGCACATCCGAAAGCTGCGCCACGGAGGAGGATATGGTCGCAAGGCGATTAAGCTCAGATTCAAGCTCATTTTCCGTTTGCTGTAAGTAAAGCCCTGTGATCTCCATCGATTGCTTTTCGATGATCTTTGTGCTCTGGTAGGTGGCGAACATTGTGAGGGCAATGATGGGAATAAAAATGAGAAGGAAGTACGACGCAAAGAGCTTTACGTGCATAGAACAGTTTTTATACCGCAGCGCAAGGTAGGAGAAAGGGTTCATCATCATTCGCCCTCCGTGCCGGAAAAGGAGATGCTGCCGTATTTGTTGCGGTACGCACGCGGGCTTTCGCCGAAATACTTCGTGAACAAACGCGTGAAGTAGTTCTGGTTCGCGTAACCGAGCGCATCGGCGATCTCGCCGAACTTCATATTCGTCTCGCACACGAGCTTCCGCGCTTTTTTCATTTTGGTATCCAGAATAAACTGGTTCAGTGTGCGCTTGGTGTTCTTTTTATAAAGGTAGCAAAGGTAGTTCGGCGTTACGAAAACGCGCTGAGCGATCTCACGAATGGAGAGTTCCTTATCGTAATTTTGCGTGATATACTGCTCCACTTCGAGCACGATGCGACTTTTGTTATCGAGGTTCGAGATGCTGTCGATGTGCTTTTGCAGCTGTGTGAGCAGATAATCGTGCACGACGGAAAGGCTCGGCGCAAAGTGGATGAACTCCGAAATATACTGGCTACCATCCTGCTCGTTCTGCTTGCCCTGACGGCTGAGCCAATATGCGATAGACGCGAGCGCCTCGCGAATCTGCGGAATATCCTGCTCGCGGCAGGCGGAAAGCGAATCAATATAGCTGTTAAGAAAATTTGTAGCCTGCGTGAAATCATTTGCCAAAATGCGGTCGTACAGCTCGCGTTGCATATCCTGCGAGGGCACAAACGGCTTTTGACTCAAATCTCTGTAAAAGATTACGCGCCCGTAGCCGAGCAGGAACGCGGCGCGCACCGCTGCGCGGGCTTCGTCATATGCTTCGCGCAGATATTTGAAATCCGTGCACAAATTGCTCACACCGACGACCACATCGGCCTGACCGCTGTCGAGCGTGGTGAAGAACGGGCTGAGATACACCTCCGCCGTTTTGCGGTTTAAAAAGTCCTGCGAAACATTCGCGTGCAGAATGTAGCCCTTACCCGCGCAGGACATCACAAATTTACCGTCGAACACGCGAGCCGCGGCCGTTTGGAACGCCAAGTAGTGGCGGGAAGCCAAAAGCAGATCGTCGAGCTGATTGTCATACGCGCGGTCTGCCATGTGCTCGCCCGCCGTGTTCATCTGCACGATGACAGTCACAAGCGGCGCGTGCAAATCAAGCGGAAGATTGGACGGAATCTCGTTTTCGCTGCACTGCAAAAGGGAAAGCGCGAGGTCGGCTTCGTTCTGCGGCAGATGCACTTTCTTGTTCATACACTTCTTTTTGGCTTTTTCCACGGCGCCGATGAGCTCGTGCAGTTGCAACGGCTTATAGAGGTAATCCACAGCTTCGAGCTTGATGGCGTTTTTGAGGTATTCTTTATCGGAATAGCCGCTGAAGAAAATGACTTGCAGAGATGGGTGAGAGGGCAGCACCTCATTGATGAGTGCAATGCCGTCAAGCTTCGGCATACGGATGTCGCAAATGATGATATCCGGGTCCGTATCGTGGATGAGCACCATGGCCTCCAACCCGTCTGCTGCTTCACCCACGATGCGCACGTCCATCACTTCCCAGTTTACGGAAGCGCGTATGCCCTGGCGCGTCGTCTCTGAATCGTCCACAACGATCATTTTATACATTCCAAATCCTCCCAAAAAAATCGACCGGGGCATTTCCCCAATGCCGAAAACAAGCACAAAATGAAAATCTTTGTACGTATGGCTTGCTACATTGTCATCATTATAACAGAATTTACGGCAAATTTCCAGAACTGCGGCATAAATAGTAGGATTTTTTAGAAGAAGTCACGGAAATCAACGATAAATTAGCACACAACTACGATTTTTGATATAATTCAAAATATTCCGTTCCAAATGTATCGAAAGGGATTCCTTTTTCCTGTGCGATTTTGCACGAAACAGAAATAAACACGCGGTAAATAATGACAAAAAACAGGAAGAAAGTTCATTCCTTTTTGCTGCATTTTGCTGTAAAATAGTGTCATCAACCGAAGAAAAAGGATTTGAGGTCTTCGGGGAGGAAAGGACGGATACGCAAAAATGAAAAAGAAGGGTGGGGCACGCAAGTATTTGCAGCAAAACTTCGATCTATATCTGCTGCTGCTTCCGGCGCTCATTTACGTTTTCATCTTTCATCTGCTGCCGATGGTTGGCATTCTCATCGCATTCAAAGACTACAACATGTTTCAGGTACCGGGTGATCCGTTCCGTTCCATTTTGGAAAGCCCGTGGGCCGGCTTCAAGTATTTTGAGCAGGTGTTCAAGAAGCCGGAATTCCAGCAGGCGTTTGCAAACACGCTCATCATCAGCCTGTATAAGATTATCTTCACGTTCCCGCTGCCGATTATCTTCGCCGTGTTCTTAAACGAAGTGCGCAGCACGAAATTCCAGAAGGGCTTGCAGCTCATCGTTTATTTGCCGCACTTCCTTTCCTGGGTCGTCATCTACGGCATTTTCGTTTCGTTCCTCGGCTCTACGGGCGTCATCAACTCCGTTATCACGTCGCTTGGATTCGAGCCTGTCAGCTTTCTGATGGACAGCGGTAAGTTCCGCGGCATCCTCGTCATTGCAGACGCGTGGAAGGAGATCGGCTGGAGCTCCATCATTTACTTCGCTGCCATTGCAGGCCTTGATCAGGAGTGCTTTGAAGCGGCGGACGTGGACGGCGCGACGCGCATGCAGAAGATCTGGTACATTACGCTGCCAAGCCTGCTGCCGACCATCGTTCTAATGCTCATCATCCGCGTCGGCAACATCATGAACGCCGGCTTTGATCAGATCTTCGTGTTCTACAACCCGACCGTATACGATGTGGCGGACATTATCGGCACATATGTTTACCGTATGGGTCTCGGCAAGTTAGAGTTCAGCACCGGCACCGCCGTGGGCCTCTTCAACTCCGTGATTTCCATGATCCTCGTTCTCTCTTCAAACTTTATTGCCAGAAAAGCAACAGGAAAGGGGATTTGGTAACGCCATGGCAAAAACAACTAAAAAGAAAAACAAAATCTCTATGTTTGATGTTGTCAACCTCATCGCTATGATCCTTGTCGGTCTTATTATGCTGATGCCAATCTTAAACCTTGTGGCAAAAGCATTCAGCAGCGAAGGCAACGTCATTGCGGGCAAGGTGCTCTTTTGGCCGCTTGGGTTCCAGACCGGTACCATAAAGTACGTCTTGACCACGCCGGAGTTCGGCACATCGTTCCTTGTCACCGTGACAGTCACGATTACCGGCACCATCGGTGCAATGCTGCTTACCGTTATGGCAGCCTACCCGCTCTCGAAGCCGCATCTTATCGGCCGCAAGTTCTTCCTTTACATTTTCGTTTTTATTATGCTGTTCAGCGCAGGCATGGTGCCAAACTATATCTTGTTCCGCACGCTGCACCTGACGAACACCATTTTCGCACTCATTTTCTCCGGCATGTTCTCATCGTTCAATCTGTTCCTCATCAAAAACTACTTTGAAACGCTGCCGGAGGTCATTGAAGAGGCCGCCCGCATTGACGGTGCATCGAATATGCGCATTTTCTTCAGTGTGGTACTGCCCATGTCCACGCCGGTGCTTGCCACCGTTACGCTGTACTACGCCGTCGCCTACTGGAGCAATTATTTTGCCGGCGTTATGTACATTACGGACGCAAACTTAAAGCCCCTGCAGCAGTACATGTTCGACCTTGTCACGCAGGCAACAAGCTTGCAGGATTCCTCCGGCAACTTCGGCGACGTAAACCAGGCGATGAACGTTTCCGGCGAGAATATCCGCGCCGCGACCATCGTCGTTTCCACCATTCCGATTCTCTGCGTATACCCGTTCTTACAGAAGTATTTCGTAAAGGGCATCACGATCGGTTCCGTTAAGGGCTAACATCAAATCCGTTATCAAGCAATAGGGGACTATTGCATGAATAAAATTCATTCAGCAAAGGAGTTACAACATGAAGAAAGTATTGAGCGCACTGCTCGCAGCTGCTATGATCCTCTCTCTCGCAGCTTGCAGCGGTAGCACGACCACATCCTCATCGTCTTCGAGCACCGCTTCCTCGGACAGCAGCACCGAAAGCAGCACGGTTTCCAGCGAATCCGAAGCCACCGAGGACGACCCGATCCTCACAGGCGAAAAGCCGGAGCTGAAGATCCTCAGCATGTATCAGGCTTATAACTATGAGGAGCAGCCGACATGGAAAATCGACGAAGAACTCACGGGCTACAAGACCAAGTGGTATGCTCTGCCGGCGGATAACGCCGACCAAAAGCTTCTGCTTGAGATTTCCAGCGGCGCAGACTATGACATCCTGCTCAGAGTTTCTCCGAGCCAGTACGCCCAGCTCTCTAAGCAGAACGCATTGATCGACCTTTCCGGCATGCTGGACAAGTACGGCTCCAACATCAAGAGTTCCATCAGTGAGCTTGCATGGCAGTCTGTTACGAACGACCAGGGCGTTGTAAACGGTATTCCGCATGAAAACATGCTGGCTTCCAAGGAAGAACCGTACGGTATGCTCACCGGCGGCATCGGCGTGCGCAGCGATATGCTGGAAGAGCTCGGCATGGAGTTGCCGACGAACATCGATGACTTCACCGCGTTCCTTGAGGCTGCAAAAGAGAAGTACGGCTTCGCACCGCTGACCTCCAACAAGTCCTGCACATTCATTCAGGTCCTGCTCTCCGGCTTCGGCATGGGCGAGGCGGAATGGTACGACATCGACGGCACCTACACACACAGAATCAAGCACCCGCAGATCACCGCGTATCTTGAGTACATGCAGAAACTCTACAAAGAAGGCCTCATGGATAACGATATGCCGATCAACACGGCAGATAACGCCAAAGAAAAATTTGCAAGCGCCAATGCTGTTGCCTGCGCACCGCTGATGTTCTGGGACATTCCGGCTATGGTCAACGCACTGGCAACGAATAACCCGGATTGCAAGATTGAGTTCGTAACGGACCTTGCGGCAGATGCGAATTCCAAGCCCACACACTACATCATGAAGGGCGCAAACTTCGTTTCCTGCATCTCGCAGAGCTCCAAGAACCCCGAGCATGCCATCAACTGGCTCAACATCCTCTCCGAACCGGATAACTACCGCAGAACCTACATCGGCGAAGAAGGCGTTTCCTACGAAGTGATTGACGGCAACTACACCCCAATCTTCACCGGCGACGATGCAACGAACTTCAATGCATATACGAATTCCGATAAGCTCTCCGGTATCAGCGACCCGACCGTATCTTTCAAAATGTGGCAGGCCAGAGCGAGAAAGACCCCGGAAATGGCAGAAGCTTATGAAGCGATGAACTCTCGCGTAGACGAGTACGAGCCGCTCATCTCCATTGAGCTTTACGGCAAGACCTCTCCGAAGGTTCAGGAGTATGTCACAGCGCTGAATCAGGCATTCGGCGATTCCTTCCTGAAAGCGATCGTTGAGGGCACCGACCCGGATCCCGCCATTGCAGCGATGCAGGCCGATTGGGACGCAAACGGTGGCCTTGAAGTCGAAGCTGCTATGCAGGAATTCTACGACGCAAATAAGTCCTACTCTGAATAATTTTACAGCCTCTCCTTAAAAATGTGATATTGTGATATGAAGAAAGCGATCCCGCCTTCTGCCCGCACGGCGGAGGGCGGGATCCTCTCCATAAAGAAAGGAATGTATATGGACACACTGCATATTCCCGAAAAGAAAATACCGATCATCGATACCTTTGACACCGTTGTGCTCGGCGGCGGCACGGCAGGCGCTTTTGCGGGCATCGCTGCAGCTCGCCGCGGCAGCCGTACGCTCATCATCGAGCAGTTTGGCGCGCTCGGCGGCTCAGCTACCACCGGTCTTGTGCTGCCGCTGATGTCGCTGCACATCAAAAATTATAACGGCCACTGCCCGCTGAGTGCAGAGCTTGTAGAGCGCCTGCGCGCCGTCGGCGGGGCAGAGGAAGACGCCAACTCTTTTGACCCCGTTATGGTGCAAATCACGTTAGAAGACATGGCGGCAGACAGTAACTGCGATATTCTGTATTACACCACGCTCGTGGATGCCGTGCTCGAAGATCGCACAATAACACACGTGATTGTCAACAATAAGAACGGCCTTGCGGCATACAAAGCGAAGTGCTTCATTGACTGCACCGGTGACGCTGACCTCATCAAGCTCGTCGGTGCGTCGTACCATTCCGGCAACCACAACCGCGTGAATCAGCCGGTCTCCCTGCGCTTTGACATGGCGGGTATTGACTTTGAACGTTTCCACGCGTACATGCGCAGCCTCGGCAACGACCAATATAAATACTTTGCTATGAACACGCCCGGTATGAAAGACATTATCCGCAAGGCGTATGAAAACGGCGTGCTGACCGAGCAGGACGCGTGCTATTTTCAGGCATTCGGTATTCCCGGCCGCCCGGACGGCATGAACTTCAACTGCCCGGAGCTGACGACGAAAGAAAACGTTGTGGATGCGGAATTTATGACGCAAAAGCAGCTTGAGGGCAAAAAAGCCATTATGCGCCTGCGTAAATTCCTACGCGACTATATTCCGGGCTTTGAGAATGCGTATATCACAAGCATCGCGCAGCTCGTCGGCTTTCGTGAATCCCGCCGCATCGAAGCAGAATACATGCTGACGATTGAAGATGTGCTGACGTACAGAAAATTCCCGGACGGCATTGCTGCGAGCCATTATCCCATCGATGTGCACGGCGTGGACGATGTTTCGCTGGGACTCAAATATCAGCATGACGTACCGGCCGATGAACAATATTGGGAAGTCCCGTTCCGGGTGATGATCCCGAAAACGCTCGATAACGTGCTTACAGCCGGGCGCTGCGCGGGTATGGATTTCCGTGCGCAGTCCGCCGCACGCATCCAACCCACCTGCCGCTCCATGGGTGAGGCCGCGGGCATCGCCGCCGCAATGGCCGTAAAGAACGAAGCCGTGCGGTTTAACGAGATCGACGGCACAGCCGTGCGCCGCGAGATCCGCCTGCCGGATAAATTCTAAAAATCAAAACTCAAAATTTTCCTCCAAATCAACAAAAGACGTGTACCGGGAAAGCCTGGCGCACGTTTTTTGTTTTGTGCAACTTATGGGGAGTGCGGTATTGAAATTGCGTTGTTTTTTTGCTATAATAGAGTGAATTATAGTCTAAAGCGGTTTATCGGCGGAAAATCCGTATTTGATAAACCGAAATGCCCGAACAAAACCGGCTTTTGCCGGAAGCTGAATATTAAAGTGAGGGAAAAACATGCGGATCATAATCGACGCATTCGGCGGCGACAACGCCCCGGACGAAATTATAAAAGGCTGCCGTCTGGCGGCAGATGAGCTCCATGTGCAGATCGTTTTAACCGGCGACGAAAAGAAGATCAGAGCGGCGGCGGAAAAGCTGAACGTTAACGTTTCCGATTTTGAGATCATTGACTGCCCGGATGTCATCACGATGGAGGATGAGCCCACAGCGATCACGCGCGCCAAAAAGCAAAGCTCTATGGCGGTTGGCCTGCGCGCTTTGGCAGAGGGCAAGGGCGATGCGTTTGCGTCCGCCGGCAACAGCGGCGCACTCGTCGTTGGCGCCACATTGCTCGTCAAGCGCATCAAAGGCGTCAAGCGCGTGGCATTTGCACCGCTCATGCCGAAATCCGAGGGCTTTTTCATGCTGGCAGACGGCGGCGCAAACAACGAATGCCGCCCCGAAATGCTGGAGCAGTTCGGCATGATGGGCTCTGTATATATGCAGAAGGTCATGGGTGTTCAAAAGCCGCGTATCGGCCTTGCAAATGTCGGCACGGAGCCGCACAAGGGCGGCGAACTGCAGCACGCGGCGTTTGCACTGCTGAGCGAAAACAAAGACGTTCATTTCATCGGCAACATTGAAGCCAGAGACATTCCGTTTGATGCGGCAGATGTTGTGGTGTGCGACGGTTTTACGGGCAATATCCTTCTTAAGATGTATGAAGGCGTCGCCATGGCGCTGATGAATAAATTCAAGGCCGTTTTCAAAAAGAGCTTGAAAAACAAGCTTGCGGCGGCAATGGTTTTAAACGACATGAAAGCCATGAAAAAAGAGCTTGATTATAACGAATACGGCGGTGCGCCGATCCTCGGTCTTATGTATTTCATGATTCACAACATGCGGCAGACCGTTTCGGCCTTCGTGATG
>ERZ772886.1352-NODE-1352-length-22047-cov-4.339942_pt1 | contig 22047 bp, 10 predicted proteins | sample MGYA00512128_ERZ772886 | MGnify/ENA primary metagenome ERZ772886 (study PRJEB29015, sample SAMEA2737698) | human gut metagenome | biome: human gut; feature: human-associated habitat; material: faeces | place: China | collected 2012 ... | reverse complement strand
GCCTGTGGTCCAACCGCCACCGTGGAAAAACAGGATCGTGCCACGCGGCGTGACTGAGGGAAGTTCCGTGTTGGCATTGCCGGAAATACCGTCGGCGTTGCCGCTCGACGTGCTTTCCTTGATGAGTATTTTGGGTAGGACTTTGGGTAATACGGCGGGCAGAATCGCGGATATTGCCGAGGCCACGGGCGTGCCATTGGCGGAAGATTCCTCCAGGGCTTCGGGCAGGGGCGCTCCATAGGCGACCAGCGGCGTGAACACTCGCAATGGTACGGCATATCCATCCGCCATAGGCGCGAAGGCGTCCTCGACACGGCATTTCGGATTGTCGGGTGCCTGCTTGGCGATAAGCTCTTCCGCCACGCGCTGCAATTTGTACGACTTGCCCGCGTTGGGCTTGATGTAGCTGGCGGCCTTCATCGCGGCGAACAATGCCTCGTTGATCGGCATGACGACAGGTCCTTTCAGCGGCGGATTCGGTAGTGCGAACACCCCAACCTTAGCCCATGACCGGCATGAACAAAAAAGGGAAGGAACCCGAGAGTTCCTTCCCTGTGTGCCGTATCAGACGCGATACGCGCCGATTATCAGGCGGTGAAGTATTCCACGCCGGCCTCGAAGATCGGCTGGTACTTGTTGCCGGGCACGTTGACGTACAGGCCGTTGCCGGAACGCTCCGAGTGACCCATCTTGCCGAACACGCGGCCGTCCGGGCTGGTGATGCCCTCGATAGCCAGCACAGAGCCGTTGGGGTTGAAGCTCTGATCCATGGTGGGCACGCCGGTCAGATCCACATACTGGGTAGCCACCTGACCGTTGCGCAGCATGGTGTCCAGCACCTCCTGCGGAGCCACAAAGCGGCCCTCGCCGTGGCTGATGGCGATGGTGTGCATCTCGCCCACCTCGCACTTGCTGAGCCACGGGCTGCCGGTGGAAGCCACACGGGTGTGCACCAGCATACTCTGGTGACGGCCGATGGTGTTGAAGGTCAGGGTGGGGTCGCAGGCGGTGATGGGGCGGATATCGCCGTAGGGCACCAGACCCAGCTTGATCAGAGCCTGGAAGCCGTTGCAGATGCCCAGCATCAGGCCATCGCGCTGCTGCAGCAGACGGCGCACAGCCTCGGTGACCGCAGGGTTGCGGAAGAAGGAGGCGATGAACTTGGCACTGCCGTCCGGCTCGTCGCCGCCGGAGAAGCCGCCGGGCAGCATGACGATCTGGCTTGCGTCAATGGCCTTGACCAGTGCCTCGCAGCTCTCGGCAACATCGGCGGGGGTCAGATTGCGTACCACCAGAATCTCGGGGTCTTCAATATAAGTAAGCTTGAATATTATCTTATAATATTAACTCAAATTTATTTAGTATGAAAAACAAAAAAGAAGGTTTCACGTCTCGGGTAGGATTGTTCTTACTATTGGTGACTTTTTGTCTTGGTACAGTACAGGCTCAAAGTTCTAAAATTACGGGATATGTGAAAGATCAATCGGGTGAACCGTTGATTGGAGTAAATGTGATGGAAAAAGGGACTACTAATGGAACCGTAACCGATCTAAACGGATTCTACAGCATTGTGGTGAAGGCTTCAAATGCTGTGTTAAAATTCAGTTATATTGGTTATAAGAATCAAGAAATCCCGGTAGCAGGTAAAAAACTGATTAACGTCACGATGAAAGATGATTCAGAGACGCTGGATGAAGTAGTTGTAGTGGGTTATGGTACGATGCGTAAAAAAGACCTGACTGGTTCGGTCGTCCAAGTTCGTCCTGATAAGATTGCCAATGAAAATCCTAAAACTGTTCAAGACATTTTACGCGGAACACCGGGATTAGTGGTAGGTTATGGTGAAGGCGATGCTGGCGCAAAAGGCGGCGGTGAGATGAAAATCCGTGGACAGCGTTCCGTTTATACAGATGGTGGTCATAACAATCCGTTGATTATCCTCGACGGTATGTTCTTTCAAGGAGAACTCTCGGAAATTAATCCGGATGATATTGGACAAATAGACGTTTTGAAAGATGCGTCGGCAGCTGCCGTTTATGGAGCACAGGCTGCTAATGGTGTAATCATCATCACAACGAAAAAAGGTAAAAAAGGCAAGCCTGTTGTTAATTTCACAGCTAGCGTAGGTTTAACTCAAAAGGCTGCCTATCGTGATAGATGGCAAACTACGGACGAATATCTGCAACACTATGTAGACTGGAAAGAAAAAAACACTTATGGTGTGAATGCTGAAACAGGAGAATATGCAGCTTATTCAAGACCTGGTAATGAATATACTTCAAAACCGGAGTATTTCCGGAATCCTAATAATTTGTCGGGAGTGTCTTTGGAACAGTGGCGTAATTATTCGACCAATCGGGAAGGAGAATCTGATCTTAGTATATGGGCAAGGCGTTTGGGATTTAGATATGATACGGCTGCACTTGACAATCTTTTGTCGGGAAAGACCGTCGATTGGCAAGATGAAGCGTTCCGATTAGGTTTCAACCAGGACTATAATGTAAGCATTAGCGGTGCCGGCGATAAAGTGGATTATTACATGTCTTTAGGCTATCTGCGCAATGAAGGCGCGTTTGTCGACGATACGTATCGAGCTATCCGTGCAAACTTGAAACTAAATGCAAAAGTAACCGATTGGTTTGAAGTGGGTGCAAATATAAACTTTCAAGATCGTTCGGATGGTGAAATCGGCATGGATAAAGGTGGTTTTATGGAAAACAGCCCGTATGCCATGCTGAAAGACGAAAACGGAAACTATACACAAGACCCCTTGATGTATCAATATGACCGTGCTAATGAAACAAACTGGTATTTTGAAAAGCAATACATTCAATTGGAAAAAGGGTATACTACCTTGAATACGATTTTCAATGCTAAAGTAAAACTGCCTTTCAACATCACTTATCAGTTTAATATTGCACCCCGTTTCCAATTTTTCTACGACCGCTATTTTACGTCTGCAGAAAGACCTAATTCCAATCCTAACGACCGTGGAACAAACCGGGAACAGGCCAAACGTTTTAACTGGTCTCTGAACAATACGATTACCTGGGATCAAACTTTTGCCAACAAGCACCATGTCATTCTGACACTTGTGCAAGAAGCGGAAGAACGCCAATATTGGTCGGACCGAATTGAAGCCCGTAATATTTTGCCATCTGACGCGCTTGGGTTCCATAACACCCAGAATGGAGATAAGGCTGTCAGCTCATTCAGAACAGATGATAATCATCAAACGGCTGATGCATTGATGGCACGTGCATTCTATTCTTACGATGATCGTTATATGGTTACCGGTACTATCAGACGTGACGGTTATTCGGCTTTCGGAGCAAATAATCCTTATGCATGGTTTCCTTCGGGAGGTATAGCATGGTCATTCACCAATGAGGATTTCTTCCAAAAATATGCTCATATCATGAATAGTGGTAAACTGCGTGTTTCATACGGTAAAAATGGTAACCGCTCATTGGAAAATCCTTACGAAGCACTTGCCAATCTGTATCCGGGGGGGGGTAAGATGCAAGGTTATATCGTTTCTTCGGGTGACTTATATTTAATGCGTTATTTGATGGCCCAACGTATGAAGAACCCGAATCTGCAATGGGAAAAGACACAATCGTGGAACTTTGCATTGGACTTTGGATTTTTGAACGACCGTATCACAGGTACATTGGAATATTATCGGATGAGTACCAAAGATATGATTATGAGACAACCTCTGTCTAATTTCACCGGATTTGAGAATATCACTACCAATTTGGGACAGGTGGACAATAGTGGTTTTGAGGTGGCATTGAATACGCTGAATATTGATAAGAAAAATTTCCAATGGAGTTCATCATTCAGTCTTTCATATAATAAAAACAGAATCAAACATTTGTTTGGTGATCGTCAGGATATTGTAGATGCCAATGGTACTGTGGTAGGTTCCAGAGAAGCGGACTATGTGGCAGCCGGATGGTTTATCGATAAGCCTATTAGTGCGATTTGGGATTATAAAGTGACGGGAATCTGGCAGAAAGATGAGGTTGAAGAAGCTAAAAAATACGGGCAGGTTCCTGGTGACCCGAAAGTATGGAACAATCCGGCTAACGACCAGTACGATGCTGACGGTAATTTAGTAAAGGTGATCTATAATGATGATGATAAAGTGTTCCAAGGACAAACTGCCGCTCCGGTTACATGGGCATTGCGTAATGATTTCACCTTGTGGAAAGATTTGACTCTCTCGGTGAATATTTACTCTCGTATGGGGCATAAGAGTCTGGAAAGTATGTATTTGAACAATGATGACGACGGTGGTGGTATGACTTATAGATTGGTGAACAAGAATGCGAAGGAATATTGGACTGTAGACAATCCGACTAATAAATATGCACGTATCGAGGCGCAAGGCCCGGAAGGTGCAAAAGGTGCACGTAAATTATATAATCGTTCTTTCATTCGTTTAGAAAATATATCTGTCGGCTATACATTGCCTAGGGCTTGGACGGAAAAAATACAAATCGATCGTGTGAAAGTGTATGGCTCTGTTCGTAATGCTGCTGTATGGGCTAAAGATTGGGAAGGATATGGCGACCCTGAAACTGGCAATTTTGCATCTCGTATTTGGACGCTTGGACTTAATTTAACATTCTAATCTTTTAAACAGAAACGTATATGAAAAATTATATTCAAAAATATATTTGTAAAAGTGTCACTTTATTTGTGGGCACTTCATTGATGTTGACCGGATGTTCGGAAAGTTTTTTAGATCCGGATCCTCAAACGATGTTTGAACCGGAAACTGTGTTTTCTACGGAAAATGGTATCAAATCCGTATTGGCTATTTGTGACCGTCAGCTTAAACGTAATTATGTGAGCGAAGATGCCAGAGAGATGATAGCGCTGCCCACAGAATATACTTTTTCTGATTTGATGGTGCCGTCTGCGACTGATAAAAGCGGATTGCTGGATAATGTTGACAATATGCTGAGGCCGAACAGCGACCAAAGTGACGAAAAGAATCTGGGACGCACAAACAGTATATACTTCTTCTGGAGACAAAATTTTGAAGGTGTTAGAAATGCTAATACAATACTTTCATTTATTGATGATGTACCGATGGATGAAACATTGAAAAACGAATATATCGGCCGTGCCTATTTCCATCGGGCTTATCGCTATTATTCATTAGTCTTTCAATTTGGACATGTACCTTTGTTGACAAAACTTCCGGAAGTTCCTAAGCAGAACTATCGATCTACTCACCGTGACGCTATTCTGAAAAAAATGGTAGAAGATATGGAATTTGCTGTAAAATGGGTTCCTGAACAGAAAGATATGGATTATGTGGGTATGGTAAATAAAGGTGCTTGCCGTATGTTGCTTTCCAAACTCTATATGTCTGTTGGCGAATTCGGGAAGGCAAAGGAACAGCTGGATATCTTAATTGATGAATCAGGCTATTCTTTGATGGAAGAGCCTTTCGGAACCTTCTTTGAAGGTGGCGAACCTGCGGCATGGCCTATTACCCGCAATGTGATCTGGGATTTGCATCGTCCGGAAAACAAGTTGATTGCCGCCAACAAAGAAGTGATTATGGGTATGCCCAACCGGGGAGCGGAAAAAGAATCATTCATCCCGATGTTGACTATGCGTATTATGTATCCTTTCTTCTTTGATAATAGAATCAAAATGCCTGATGGAAAGCAGGCTCTATCCAACTATACTCGCAAAGATGGTAAGTATCATAAGGAATATGATTATATGCGCGGACTGGGACGTGGTATATCTACATTTCGTACTTCCACTTTCTATCAAGACAATCTGTGGGCGGTTAATGATAAAATGGACCAAACCGATTTGCGGCATAGTGCAGAAACCGGAAACTGGATGCACATGGAAAATCTGAAATGTAATAATCCGGATTCTGAATTCTTCGGGCAAAATATCAAACTTTACGCAGAAGAGGATTATACCAATGAAAAAGGTGAACTGGTTACCCGCAAGGGAGATTTGATGTGTTCCGACACTATTCGTCGTTGGTATGACGTCCCTCATTACATTTTCTGTCTGAATGATGTCATCAATCAAGCTAAACTGACCAATAATGGTCTGGAAGGAGCTACGGATGGCAGTATTGCAGATTGGTATCTGTATCGTTTGGCGGAAGCTTACCTGCTGCGTGCTGAAGTAAAATTCTATATCAATCCGGATGATCCGACAATCAAGGATGATATAAACATCATCAGAAAACGCGCTCATTGTACTGAACTTTATAAAGGTAAGGTTACTATCGGTGATATCATGGATGAACGCGCGCGTGAACTTTTCTTTGAAGAATGGCGTAATGTAGAGTTAACCCGTGTATCTCTCTGTTTGGCTATCAGCGGCAGAGCGGACGAGTTCGGCAATACATATAAAGTGGAAACATTCGACAAGCAATCCGGCACCGATCCTGAAGGTGGTAGCTATTGGTATCAACGTTGCATCAAGAAAGGTATGTACAACAAAGGCGTTACTATTAACGTAAACGCTACTAAAACAGATATCAACTATATCATGGGTAAGCATAACATCTATTGGCCTATCCCTGAAAAAGCAATCGTTTCTAACGGAAAGGCTCCTTTGTATCAGAACTACGGTTATGATGGTTATGATCCGAATGTGCAGCTATGGGAAACCTGGCAAGAGGCTGTAGCTGATGAAGACAAATTCTGATAGATGAGGAAATCTTTTGATAATAAATAGCCACCGTAACTTCGAATTTCGAGTTGCGGTGGTTGTTTTTTGAACATATTCTGCTATTTATAGGTCGGTTTCTTTTATTCGTTTTGCTGCTTTTTGCCTTACTTTGCGATATTAATTGTCAATCTAACGTATATATGAAAAATAAGATTTTATTGCTGGGCTTATTTTGTTGTAGCCTGATTTCGGCAGAAGCACAAGTTTTACTCGACAAAGGAACCGGAAAGAATAGTTTCCCTATTGTTTCTTCATCAACGAATGCAGTTATCTGTTTTGATGGAAAAGATGCAACTGTAGTACGTAAAAGTGCATCTCTTTTTGTGGATGATGTTCGCCGTGTGACGGGACAAGAGTTAAAAATAGATGAAAGCAAGCCCGGGAAGGTATCTGCGCGGTATGCGATTATTGCCGGTACTATTGGGAAAAGCGGATGGATTGACGTTTTGGCATCAAGAAACAAAATAGATACGGCTGCCATTGCCGGAAGTTGGGAACGCTATATGATAGAGGAGGTCAACAATCCCGTTCCGGGCATAAAGAAAGCAATTGTTGTAGCCGGAAGTGACAGGCGTGGTACTGCTTACGGACTTCTCTCCATATCAAAGGCAATAGGAGTATCTCCCTGGTATTGGTGGGCGGATGCTCCAATCAAACAGCAAAAACAAGTAAGTGTAAAAGTCGATAAGTTTATCTCTAAAACACCATCTGTCAAATTCAGAGGTGTCTTTATCAATGATGAGGACTGGGGACTTTATCGTTGGTCGAAACGCAATTTTGAGAAAGAACGTGGAAACTTCGGACCGAGAACGTATGCAAAAGTGTGCGAACTGCTGCTGCGTCTTCAGGCTAATTATCTTTGTCCGGCTATGCACGATGCATCTATGGCATTCCACCGTATTCCTGAAAATCGCCTGGTAGCAGATAGCTTTGCTATTGTCATGGGATCCTCTCATTGTGAACCGTTATTGTTCAATACGGCAAGTGAGTGGAAGCGTGATAAAATGGGTGAATGGGACTATATCAATAATAAGGATGGAGTCAACAAAGTGTTGAAATCACGTGTAGATGAATGTGCTCCGTTTGAAAATGTATATACTTTGGCTTTGCGTGGATTGCACGACCGGGCAATGAATGCAAGCAATAATATGAGCGATAGAAAGGAAATGCTTCAGGAAGCTTTGATGGCACAAAGGCAAATGTTGGTGGATGCAATCGGCAAGCGTGCGGAAGATATTCCTCAAGCCTTTACTCCTTATAAAGAGGTACTCGATGTATACGATCAGGGATTGGAACTTCCGGATGATGTGACTATTATCTGGCCGGATGATAATTATGGATATATGAAACGTTTGAGTAGTCCGAAAGAGCAGAAACGTTCCGGACGTTCGGGAGTATATTATCATTCTTCTTATCTGGGTAAACCTCACGATCATCTTTGGATGAACACAACTTCACCCACATTAATGTATGAAGAACTACGTAAAGCATACGACTTGACGGCCGACCGTATCTGGCTGCTCAATGCCGGAGACATCAAATCATGTGAATTTGCTGTTGATTACTTCCTGACGATGGCTTTTGATATTGATTCATTCAACTTTGAAAGAGCGGCAAATTATCGTACCGAATGGTTGTGTGGCATGTTAGGAAACGATTATCGCAATGAATATCAGGATGTAATAAACTCTTTCTATAAACTGGCCTTTGCACGTAAACCGGAGTTTATGGGATGGGGTTACCAGTGGGCTACCGACAAACACGGAAGAGAACGGAATACAGATACTGATTTCTCACTTGCCAATTATCGTGAAGTGGATACTCGTCTGGCTGAATATCAACGGATAGGGAATATGGCAGAGAAAATTCTGAAAGCTCTGCCGGAAGATAAGAAGGCATGTTATTATCAATCATTATATTATCCGGTCAAAGGATGTGAACTGTTGAATCGTATGATTCTCAACGGACAGAGAAATCGTTGGTACTCTATTCAGCAAAGGGCAACTACCGCAGAATTGGAGAAAATGACTAAGGCTTGTTATGACAGTCTGGAAGTAATTACAAAAGGATATAACTCATTACTTGGAGGTAAATGGGATCATGTAATGACCATGAAACAAGGATTTGCCGCAGCCTACTTTGAACTCCCGGCTCTGCGGAAGGTTAATTTGGCACCTACAGCCTCTTTGGGTATATTAGCTGAAGGAGAAGACATTTTGAAAGGGCAGAAAAGCTTCCATTCATTGCCATCTTTCAACACATATTTCCGTCAATCATATTACGTAGACGTTTTCAATAAAGGAGCGACTCCTTTGAAATGGAAAGCATCAGTTTCAGATAACTGGATTCTGCTAAGTCAAAAAGCCGGAGAAACTGCTACAGAAAATCGTATAGAAGTCTCAATCGACTGGGCTAAGGTCCCGACTGGTGAGAAAGTATTCGGAACATTGGAAATCGCATCTGATCGTGGTGAGAAGGAGAATGTCTATATTTCTGTCTTCAATCCTTCCTCTCCTTCATTAGCCGAAATGGATTCTTTATTTGTAGAACACAATGGATATGTTTCCATTGATGCTGCCGGTTTCCACCGGAAAGTAGAGAACAAAGCTATTCAAATGAGAACGATTCCTAATTTGGGAATAGAAAATACGGCTATTCAACTAGGTGATCCGACAGCCGCTCCACAGCGGACTGCAGGGCGCAGTACACCTCGCCTGGAATATGATTTCTATACATTCGAACAAGGTTCGGTTGATGTTTACACATACGTATTACCTACATTTACATTAAGTAAGGACCGTGGGTATGCCGGACATGAAGCAACGAATGTGGAAACGAAATATGGAGTATGTATTGATGAAGGTCCTGTTATGAACCCTTCCACCTCTTCTTTTGAATATGCACAAATCTGGTACGAAAGTGTACTGAAGAACTGTAGAATCAACAAAACCACTTTGCATATCGACAAACCGGGTAAACACACTGTGAAAATTATATGTGGCGATGCCGGAACAGTCCTGCAAAAGATTGTTTTGGATTTCGGGGGAATGAAGCGCTCTTATTTGGGACCGCAGCCGACAAGACAGGGGAAATAGTAAGCTGAATAAAATATAGTACAGCTATGAAAAACATTTTTTTTATGTTATTTTTCTCCATGGCTATTTCATTTATAGCGTGTGGGGGCGGTGGGGAGAATGATGAGAATTTACCTACCGATAACGGGAATACGGAGAAACCAAAGGACGACGAATCCCAAGAACCTGTGCTCTGTAGCATCACACCTATAGGGGAATTGAATCAGGGGACTCCTATTATAAATTCTCATACAGATGTTACGAAACGTTCTTCATTGATGATGAATTATCGGATGTTTGTGACTATGGAATCTTCTTATCCTCGCTATCCTCGTATAAAAAAGATGAAGAATGGCGACTATATTTTGTTCTATCACAATGGTAGTGCTAATAATAATATTGGTCGGCGTTGTGTTTATGCACTTAGTAAGGATATGAAAACGTGGATCAATAAAGGAGAGATATTTAACAGTTATGACATTATCGATAGCAAAGGCAATAAGAATATACATTGCTATGCTAATTGCGATGGACTGGTGCTTTCTAATGGAGATATATTGGCTGTTGCATCTTGCAGGGCTAATTCCGGCTATCGCGATTTACCGGAAGATGCAGGAATTGAATTAAGGCGCAGTACGGATAATGGTGTCACCTGGAGTGAACCTGTCAAAATCTATCAGGGAGTTAATTGGGAACCTTTCTTGTTGGAGTTGCCTACAGGTGAATTGCACTGTTACTTTACAGATAGCAGTCGTACTGGTTTGGAAGGACATGGCACAGATACAGGTACAGCAATGGTTGTTTCTACTGACGGTGGAAAAACATGGAGACCGGACTTTAGCTCTTCTCCTTATTATGTATTGCGAATGAGGTGGGAGAAAAACGGAATTGTCGGCTATAATCATCAGATGCCTTCTGTTGTGAGACTCAATGATAACAAAGGATTAGCTGCTGCTGTGGAAACCAATAATTCAGGATATCATATTTCACTTTGCTATTCAGATAAAGACGAATGGGAATATTTGGCTGCCGATCAGGAAGGGCCTGCTGATAGTAATAATTGTGTTTTTTCCGGTATGGGACCATATTTGGGACAGTTCCCTTCGGGAGAAACCATCCTTTCGTATGAATCGTCAAGTAAATATACTCTTAAAATAGGAGATGCCACTGCGCGTAATTTCGGTAGCGCTTATCAACCTTTTTCTGGTGGTTATTGGGGATCATTTTGTATTATTGATTCACATACTCTGGTTGGAACTAATATTAAAGCGAAAGAAGGACCGGTTCAGATGGCACAGTTTGTACTTAATCATCGTATTGATGCCGTGAAAAGAAAGGTAATGGTAGATGGTAATAATAAAGAGTGGGCAAATACAGATCATGCACTCTTTGTGGGCAGTCAGTCACAAGCGCAAGGGACATTACGCTGTTCGCATGATGATGATAATATTTATTTTCTGTTAGAAGTACTTGATCGAAACTTGCTAGCTTCTGATTACGCTTCCTTATACATATCTCCTGTGGGTAATAATAAGCTGTCAAAAGGGGCTTGTTGCATACAAGTAACAATGAATGGACTGAAAAATTGTGAAATATATGATGCATCATGGAAAGAAGCTCAATTGGACGCCCAGGTCAAAACTTATGTCTGCGATGAAACAAACGAGAGGCGTATTGATAATTATGGATATATTGCTGAAGTTGCTATTCCACGTTCAAAATTGACTATCACTTCCGGGCAAGTACTTGTCAATTTTTCTATTACAAAGCGGAATTCTTTAGATGCCATTTGTGATGTTGCATCTACAAGTACGGCACGTTGGATACCGGTGACTGGGTTATGATTCGGAGAATTTAATATTGAATAATTAATTATATAGAACACTACGATTATGAAAAGGAATTATTTGATTTATGCCTTATTGATGACTGTTTTTTTGAGCTCAAATGTGATTTCTGCTCAAAATTATTTTGGAGATTTTCCTGTGAAGGCAGATCCAAAAACGGTTGGAAATAAATTGAGCAGACGTTTGATGGAAACTAAACACCAACTGTATTTTGATAGAGGAATACATTATGCAGAGGTGTGTACATGGTACGGAGCTCTTCGTTTTGCAGAATTGACAAATAATAAAGATCTGATAAAGCTGTTGAGAAATCGTTTCGAATTATTGTTTCATCTGGAAAAAGAACTTCTACCTCCGCCGATTCACGTAGACCAAAATATGTTTGGTTGCTTACCTCTGAGGTTTTATAATATAACGAAAGATAAACGTTATTTGGATCTAGGACTGCCCTATGCTGACACTCAATGGCAACTTCCTGCCAATGCAAACGAAGAGGAGCGTAAATGGGATAAAAAGGGATACTCCTGGCAAACTCGTCTTTGGATTGATGATATGTATATGATTACTATTGTGCAATCTGAGGCTTATAAAGCTACAGGTGATCCTAAGTACATCAATAGGGCTGCCAAAGAAATGGTTCTGTATTTGGACGAATTGCAACATCCCAACGGTCTTTTCTATCATGCACCGGATGTGCCTTATTATTGGGGACGTGGTGATGGTTGGATGGCTGTCGGTATGACGGAGTTACTTTATAACTTACCGGAAAAGGATCCTAATCGTGCACGTATCATGAAAGGTTACTTGTTGATGATGGATAACTTGAAAAAATACGTGAACAAGGACGGTCTTTGGAATCAGCTGATTACCGAACCGGACTTTTGGACAGAGACATCTGGTTCGGCAATGTTTGCTTATGCCATGATTGTGGGGGTTAATAACGGCTGGTTGAATAAAGAGGAATATGCTCCAGTGGCACGTCGTGCATGGCTTGGCTTATGTAATTATATTAATGACAAGAATGATCTTACTGAGGTTTGTGTTGGAACCGGAAAGAAAAACAGTAAACAATATTATATGGATCGTCCCCGCATCGCCGGTGATTATCATGGACAGGCACCGATAATATGGTGTGCTTATGCATTATTGAATAAATAAAACAATAAAAGACCGGATACAGATCTAGGAGTTTTTTTGTTCATAGTGTATTGTTGCTTTTAACATAACATATATTTATTTTTGAAGGGTCTGAAATTATAATGCTTGAATATGAAAAGAGAATTTTGTATTTTTATTGTACTTTCTTTAGTGTTTCATATACATGCTCAATTAGTATACCACAATGCATCGAATTTTCCACTATTAGGAAGGGCGACAGAGAGTGCTGGGGCACGATATGAAAGGTTTCCGGATTCATTAAAGAATATTTCTCGTGCTCCATTATGGAATTTAAGCCGTAACTCTGCGGGAATGGCAATACGTTTCCGCAGTAATTCCACTACGATAGCAGCTAAATGGGTGGCTCTTTTTAATACCCACATGAATCACATGACCGATACTGGTGCAAAAGGTTTAGATCTTTACTGCCTTCAGAAGAATGGTGACTGGCGTTTTGTCAATACTGCCCGTCCAAAAGGAAAAACAAATCAGGCAACAATTATCAAAAATATGCATCCTGAAGAAAGAGAATACATGCTTTATTTGCCATTGTATGATGGTCTTATTTCTTTGTCTATCGGAGTTGATTCTTTGGCTACTATTAGTCAGCCGTTAGTGGATTATCCAATTCGTAAGAATCCTGTTGTTTTTTATGGAACCAGCATTCTTCAAGGAGGTTGTGCTTCACGTCCAGGAATGGCACATACCAATATTATATCGAGAAGATTGAACCGTGAATGTATCAATTTAGGATTCAGTGGAAATGCATTTCTAGATTTGGAAGTAGCTAAAGTAATAGCTGAAGTAGAAGCTAGTGTTTTCGTTTTGGACTTTGTGCCTAATGCTTCTGTTGCAAAGATGAAAGAACGGCTGGAAACATTCTATCGTATCATTCGTGGTAAACATCCGGATACACCAATTATTTTTATAGAGGATCCTATTTTCCCTCACACATTTTATGATGAAAAGGTTGCTAAAGAGGTGCGACGAAAGAATGATACGTTGAAAGAGATATTTAATTGTTTAAAGAAAATAAATGAGAAAAATATCATTCTTATTTCATCAAAAAATATGCTGGGAGAGGATGGAGAAGCTACTGTAGATGGCATTCATTTTACAGACTTAGGTATGATGAGATATGCTGATTTAGTTTGTCCGGTTATAAAGAAAGCAATTAGATGAAATGGTGTTGCTATTAGTTTAAAATATAGCAACACCATAAATATTCTAGTTTTCAAATAATGTTTGAGTAGTAGTGGATTGTTGAAGAAGAAATTATCCAATAAAAGAAAGATATTGTTCAGATGGTTGCTAATAAAAACTCCTCTGTATAATCTTTGAATACTTTAGATTAGTTTGGGACTAATTTTTCATTTATTGACCTATATTTAATATCTTAAATAGTTCCAATTTTCTACTTTTGTATCAGATGATAGGGGTGCTAGTACCTTTATAGAGAGATAATGATCATTATTATATAATACGGAATTTAGTTTTAGATGCAGTTAAAAAGATAGTTCAAGGGATAACGTTTTTTGATAAAACACAGGGTATTACTTAAATCTATATGTAATGAATTACAAATCAATTAAAAAAAATATTCGAAAAATTGGGCTAATGTTTCTTAGTGCGGGACTTCTGCTTTTTTTGTCATGTGGTTCTGATGATACTAAGGATGTTTCTGGTGAAGATGGGGATGTAAATTCGAATCAGTATTTACAAGTACAGCCTAATGGACTAAATGTAATTAAGGTTTCCAGTAGTGATGTGACACAAGTTGTGTACCCTTTCTCTGTGGAGTTGAAGGGGGGCAGTGCGAGTACAGCTTTTATAGCAGAACTGGATGAGTGGAAGGAGGAGGATTTGAAGGCATATAATAAGGAGGAAGAAACTGCTTATAAATTATTGCCATCGTCGTTGTATTCGATAAGTACCTCACAGCTTGCTTTTGAACAAGGAGTTACTTCAAAGGAAATAGAAGTTAAATTTGACCCAGCTAAAATATTTGCTGAATTCAAGAAAAATGGGGCTGAATATGTGATAGCATTGAGACTAACCTCAACTACCGTAAAGGTTCGTAAAAGTCAGAGTGATTTTCTACTACATATTTCGTTTGATTATCCAATAGTTAGTTTGGCTACTACTTCAGAAGAGGTTAGCATTAGTAAAGTGTTGATGCCCATTTCTGTTAATACTACTTTTAATTATAAGGTAGATGGAGAAATAAAAAATAATCCTTGGAACTTTTCGTGTAAATTGGAAGTACCCTCTAATGCGAAAGAACTGGTTGCTGAATATAATAAGAACTATAAAACTTCTTATCAGCTTCTTCCAGCGGCTAACTATGATTTAGGAACGGGGATATTTTTCAAAGCTGGGGAGAATGAGGCTGCTGGAGAGTTTATAGTTAAGCGTGAAGGAATGGAGACCGTAAAATATTTGTTGCCTGTACGGCTAGGGGAGTGTTCTCATGAAAGTGTTGCTCTTCGTGATGAAATTTGTTACTTCAAAATAGGTATAACTTACACGAACCCGGTAATTACCTTCTCAAGTGCAGCCGATCCTACTGTTATTCGCACAGAGGATGGTTTCTATTTATATGCTACTCAAACAGATAAATATTGGGTTCCTATTTATTTTTCTAAGGATTTAGTGAATTGGGAATTTAAGAGAACTGCTTTTCGAAATGCGACAAAGCCGCAAATTCCTGGTGGAGGTGCATTTTGTGCTCCGGAAATCCGTCATATTAATGGTAAATATGTACTTTATTTTTCATGGGCAAAATGGGGAGATGGAGATGCTAGCTACACTGCAGTTGCTACTTCAGATAGTCCTTTAGGTGATTTTGTGAATAGTAAAGAGTTGCTGACGAAAGAAGATTTTGGGTCCAATTGTATTGATCAGTTCTATTATGAGGAGGATAATAAAAAATATATGTTTGTCGGTAGTTTTAATGGTATTTATGTAACTGAACTTACTGATGATGGACTTTCTGTGAAACGTAATGAGAATGGTACCCCAACTCTTAAAAAGCAAGTCTGTGGTAAAGCCTTTGAGGGTACCAATATTTATAAGAAGAACGGCTATTATTATCTGTTTGCATCTATAAACAATTGTTGTGATGGCGAGAGAAGTAGATATAAAGTAGTAGTGGGCCGCTCACAGGATTTACTTGGACCATACCTTGATAAGAGTGGTAAAGATATGATTAACAATGCTTGGGAGTTGGTATTGGAAGGAGATGGCCAGAAATTCTTTGGTCCTGGTCATAACTCCATTATTGTACAAGACGATGCCGGTACTGATTGGATGATATACCATAGCTATGTGAAAGAAAATGGTGAGGTTGGAGGACGTTTGGGTATGTTAGATCGGGTATTGTGGACAGAAGATGGTTGGCCCTATATAAAAAATTGTGTGCCTTCAACTTCAGATTTTCTTCCCGTATTTAATAATTAGGGTTGAAATGTTAGTTGGATATAGTTTTGAGATTAAAAAAATAGCGAACTAACATTTAATGTATGAAAAAGAAAAGTTTTTGGAAGGACCGGTACATCAGATTGTTTACTATCATGATGCCGTTGATAGTCCTTTGTGTACTAGGTTGTAAGGACGATGAGTCGGAAGAAGCGGCTTTTGATCCGAGTAAGCCGATTGTGATTACTGATTTTGAGCCTAAAGAAGGAGGTGTTGGTAATAACTTGATTTTATATGGTGATAACTTCGGTAATGATCCAACCAAGTTAAAGGTTATTATTGGGGGTAAAGAGGCTAATATCATTAATGTTAAGAATCAAATACTGTATTGTGTCGTTCCACGAATGGCTGTGGATGGAGATGTAGAAATCAGTGTTTATGATGGTGAGGGAGAAGAAATAGCCTATGCGGAAGCCGAAGAGAAGTTTACATATGTAAAGCAATGGCTAGTATCAAGATTGGCTGGTCAACGGTTTCAAAATGAAAATGATGCATATGAACAAGATGGCTCTTTTGACGACTGTGGGTGTATTAAAGGGGCAACTTGGTTTTCCTTTGATCCAAAATCTAATTTTGATCATTTATATATGACTGCCTCTGGTGTAGGTTCGTGTCGTTTGATTGATTTGGAGCAAAAGACAGTAACCATGCTTCCTGATTTAGGGAATAAAACAGAACGACCCACTATTATAAATTGGACAGTGGATGAAAATCAAGATATGATTGTGTCTAGAGATTTATCTAATAATGGAGCTGTAAATATCGTTCTTTCTCGTGCTTCAGGTTTTAAAACGAAAACTTTGTTAGAGGACAGTCAACATAAACAAAAAGGAGTGACCGGTGCTTTTGTACACCCCAAGACTGGAACTCTTTATTATACATTATATGAAACTCAACCGATGTGGCGATATGATTTTGCAACAAAAGAATTTACAACTTTTGCCAGTCATATGAGAACTAAAGAAACTTTACGAATGGTGGTACATCCTACGGGGAAATATGCGTATTTATTACGTTTGTATTCTTCTCAGCAAAATAGCTATATTGCACGAATGGATTATAATGAAGTATTGGATAAATTTTCCGAGCCCTATATAATTGCCGGTCATGCTAGTAAAGCTGGATATGTAGATGGAGTAGGAGGAAATGCTCGTGTGAATGGGCCTGGACAAGGCGTTTTTGTAAAAAATGAAGATTATACAGGTGCAGAGGATGAATATGACTTCTATTTCACCGATGAATATAACCATTGTATACGAATATTAACTCCTACAGGTAGGGTAACAACATTTGCTGGACGTGGAAATGGAAGTACAGAAGGAGGATATGCGGATGGGGCATTACGTACAGAGGCGCGTTTCTTTCATCCATGGGCTATTGCTTATGATGAAAAAAGAAAATGTTTTTATGTGGGTGAAAGAGGAGAAAAGCATGATGGAACAAAACAGGCTGTCATTCGTAAAATAGCCCAGGAAGAATAATAAATGATAAACACATATTTTATGATGAGAAAAAATATATTTATATGTATATTGTTGTTACTTTTCTCAATAAGTGCATGGACACAAGAAAGTGTAACAGTAACAGGTATTGTAACTGACCAGAATAAGGAACCCCTGATTGGTGTGAATATTGCTATAGAGAATATGCCCGGATTAGGTGTGATTACTGATCTAAATGGTAGATATAAAATTAAGACTTCTACTTATAATAAACTGGTATTTTCATACATCGGATATGAAACAGTGAATATATTGGTGAAAGAACAACGTGTAATAAATGTAGTCATGAAAGAAGCTTCTGCTACTGTCATTGATGAAGTTGTGATTACGGGTACAGGTGCACAGAAGAAAATAGCTGTTACAGGTGCTATTACTAACGTGGATGTGGATGCTTTGAAATCTGTTCCTTCTACATCAGTGGCAGATGGGTTGGCTGGTGTGGTTCCGGGAGTAATGGCAATGCAGACTTCTGGTCGCCCGGGTAGTGTGTCAGAGTTCTGGATTCGTAGTATTTCTACCTTTGGTGCTAATACTGCTGCATTAGTATTAGTTGATGGATTTGAACGTGATATTGATGAAGTAAATGTAGAAGATATAGAATCTTTTACTGTACTGAAAGATGCTTCTGCTACTGCTATTTATGGAAGTAAGGGTGCAAATGGTGTCGTTTTAATTAATACAAAACGAGGAAAAGAGAGTAAGATTAATATTGATGCGAAAGTAGAAGGATTTTATAGCACTTTTACTCAGGCACCGGAGTTTGTAGATGGATATACATATGCTTCTATGGCTAATGAGGCTAGATTGACACGAAATCAAGAGGCACTTTATTCTCCAACGGAACTAGAATTATTCCGTTCAGGGCTTGATCCAGATCGATTTCCTAATGTAGACTGGATGGATGTGATGATGCGTGATGGTGCTTGGAGTTCGCGTGCTACTCTGAATATGCGTGGTGGTGGTCGAACAGCTCGTTATTTTGTGTCTGGTAGTTATCAAAATCAACAAGGTATGTATAAGGTAGATAAAGCGCTAAAGGATTATAATACCAATACAAATTATAGAAAATGGACATATCGTATGAATCTGGATATTGATATTACAAAGACTACTTTGTTGAAAGTGGGATTATCCGGTTCATTACGTAAACAGAATGATCCAGGAAGTGGAACGGATAATCTTTGGTCGGTGCTTATGGGATATAACCCTATTATGATGCCTGTAGTTTATTCGGATGGAAAATTTCCTGCTTGGTCTGATAAGGATGATAATATGAATCCTTGGGTACAAGCCACTCAAACAGGTTTTAATGAGAGTTGGAAGAATAATATTCAGACCAATGTAACATTAGAACAAAAGTTGGATTTTATAACAAAAGGATTACGATTTATTGGCAGATTTGGATATGATACTTATAATTCAAATTGGGTTAAACGCTATAAGTGTCCAGAAGTTTATAGAGCCGATCGTTATCGTCAACCAGATGGAACGCTTAATTTTACTCGGGTAAGGGAAGCTGTTCCTATGACGCAGACATCTAACTCGGAGGGTGATAGAAGAGAATTCTTTGAGTGGGAATTGCATTATAATCGTGGATTTAAGGAACATCATGTAGGGGGTGTTTTAAAGTACACTCAATCGTCCAAGGTCTTTACACAAAATTTAGGAACTGACTTGAAGACCGGTATGGCTCAACGTAATCAGGGATTAGCTGGTCGGGTAAATTACAACTGGAATTATCGTTATTTCGTAGATTTTAATTTTGGATATACTGGGTCTGAAAATTTCCACAAAGACTATCGCTTTGGCTTTTTTCCGGCTATTTCTGGTGCATGGAATTTGGCAGAAGAACCTTTCATGAAGAAACTGGCGGGAAAATGGGTTAATATGCTTAAAATCCGTTACTCTTATGGAAAGACAGGTAATGACAATCTAGGTAAAAATGTCCGTTTCCCTTATTTGTATAGTATTGGTGATGGAGGGACTTTTAACTTTGCTGATATATCTGTGGGAGACAAAAGTTGGACTGGAAAGTATTATTCTAGTATTGCTTCTCCCAATGTTTCATGGGAAGTTTCAACGAAACAAGATTTAGGTATTGATTTTTCTTTTTTGAGTGATCGATTGTCAGGTGCTATTGATTATTTCTATGAACGACGCGAGGGAATTTATATGGAACGCAAATCTGTTCCTTATGAAGTCGGATTGGAAAGTAATCCTAAGGCAAATGTGGGTATTGTAGAGGCGAAAGGATTTGATGGACACTTTGCTTGGAAGCAAAAGATAGGAAAAGTAGATTTCACTTTGCGAGGTAATATGACTTATAGCAAGAATAAAATTATAGAACGAGATGAAGAAAATACTATTTATGAGTATAAACTTGATCAAGGGCATCGTGTGAATCAAGCAACTGGGTTTATTGCCTTGGGATTATTCAAGGACTATGAAGAAATTAGAAATAGTCCGAAACAAGAATTCAAATATACAAAAACCCAGAATGGGTATACAGAAGGTGAGATATACGAAATCATGCCAGGAGATATTAAATATAAAGATATTAATGGTGATGGTATAATTGATGGTAATGATAAAGTCGCTATTGGAGCAACGACTAAACCAAATTTGATTTATGGATTTGGTATGTCAGCTAAATGGAAAGGATTAGATGTGAATGTTCATTTTCAGGGATCAGGTAAATCTACTTTCTTTATTGATGGAACTACCGTGCAGATGTTTAGTGGTGGTGATGGATGGGGAAATGTATTGAAGGAGATGGCTAATGGTAATCGTTGGATCTTAGGAGTAAATGAAGATCCTAATGCTGAATTTCCTCGTTTAACCTATGGTCAGAATCCTAATAATTATCAGAAATCTGATTATTGGCTGAGAGATGGATCTTATCTACGTTTAAAAACCTTAGATATCGGTTATTCTCTTCCGACAGCTTTGGTGAATAAGATTCACTTAAATAGAGTACGTGTTTTCTTTGTCGGAACTAATTTGTTGACTTTCTCTGATTTTAAACTTTGGGATCCAGAATTAGGAGTTTCTGATGGAAAGAAATACCCTTTGAGTAGAACGTTCTCATTGGGTGTATCTGTTAACTTATAAACAATGTAAATATGAAAAAATATATTATAACTTTGTGTTTGGTAGTAGGGCTGGGTACCACTATTGTCGGATGTCGTGATTATTTGGATTCGGACTACATTTTTGATGAACGTATGTCTATAGAACAAGTGTTTCAGAGTAAAGATTATACAAATGAATGGTTGGCGCGTGGCTATACTTACTTGAAACATGATTATCTCCAGCAGGTGAATAGTAAGAAAAATACGTCTTTCAATTTTGCAGACGACATGTATTATGGTGATTTGAATTATGTAGATTGGAAGAGTGGTAATTATACAGAAAAAGGATTGGGGACTGGGAATAGTCTATATATTTGGCAACCTGCTTATCAAGGAATTCGTCATTTGTCTGTTTTCCTTAATAACATAGACATGAATAAGGAGTTTTCCGAACCAGAAATTGCCGATATGAAAGGACAAGCGCATTTTTTGCGGGCATATTGTTATTGGATGTTGATTCGTTCGTTTGGTCCTGTCCCTATTTTGCCAGATGAGGGTATTGACTATACGAAAGAATATGACGAGATTGCCTATCCGAGGAATTCATATGATGAATGTGTTGATTACATTTCTAATGAATTAGTAAAAGCTGCTATGTTGCTAGAGGAGGCACGAGGTCCACAAGATATAGTACGTCCTACTCGTGGAGCAGCTTTGAGTCTCCGTTCCAGAGTGTTGTTATACGCTGCTAGTCCCCTATTTAATGGAAAAGCTCCTGCAGAGGTGATTGCTGCATTGGTGGACAAGAGTGGAAAAAAACTGTTGTCTGATACTTATGATGAACGGAAATGGGCTATAGCGGCAGCTGCTGCAAAAGATGTAATAGAGTTAGGCAAATATCAACTGTATGTTGCTTATAAAAGTGAAGGAGGTTCAAGTTTATCTGACCCTGCAACTATTACTCCTCCGGACGATGAAGGAACTTTCCATTCTAACCCTTGGCCTAAAGGTTGGCAAAATATTGACCCATTTAAATCCTACCGTGCATTGTTTGACGGAGAAGTCTCTGCCTATGGAAACTCTGAGATCATATTTACTAGGGGGACTAATCAGGGAGCGGAAAATATAAAAGTGATGGTTATCCACCAATTACCTCGTTCACAGGGGGGAGGATACAATTGTCACGGCA
>ERZ772886.1349-NODE-1349-length-22099-cov-4.916848_pt1 | contig 22099 bp, 22 predicted proteins | sample MGYA00512128_ERZ772886 | MGnify/ENA primary metagenome ERZ772886 (study PRJEB29015, sample SAMEA2737698) | human gut metagenome | biome: human gut; feature: human-associated habitat; material: faeces | place: China | collected 2012 ... | reverse complement strand
GAATATTTTCTTCGACCGTCAGCGTTCTGAAAACACTGTTTTCCTGCGGAAGGTACGCAGAACGTCGTCAATCTCAAAAGCGAGATTGAAAAGATGCGCGAACAGATTCAAAACGCGGTGTGATACCAGCAAGAAGGGAAATAGCAACATGAGTGAAGCACGAAAGGGTATGCTGCTGGTCATTTCCGGCGCGTCCGGCACCGGGAAGGGCACCGTCATCAAGGAATTGATGGCGCATGACGATTCGCTGGTTTTTTCCGTCAGCGCAACAACCCGTTCGCCCCGTCCGGGCGAGGAAAACGGGCGCGAATACTACTTCATCAGCGAAGAGGAATTTGCGCGCCGCGTCGAAAACGATGAGTTCATCGAGTATGCGCCGGTGTTCGCCCACCACTACGGCACGCTCCGCAGCGAGGTCAGCCGCCGCTTGGCGCAGGGGCAGAATGTCGTACTGGATATTGACGTGCAGGGCGCGGAGCAGGTGATTGCGCGCGAGAAGGACTGCGTGAGCATCTTCATCCTGCCGCCGAGCATGTCAGAGCTGCACCGCCGTCTGGAAGGGCGCGGCACGGAATCCCCGGAGCAAATCGCCATGCGGCAGGAAATCGCCGTGCGCGAAATCGCCCTCAAAAATCACTACCGCTACAATGTCATCAACGATGATGTAGCCGCCTGCGCTGCGCGGATTGCAGGCATCATCGAGGCGGAGCGCTACAACACGGCGCGCTACACCGTTGAAATCCCGGAGTAAGATAAAAGCGTTTCCTGCCGCAATTGCGGCTGAACATAAAAGGAGGAACACCCTTATGTCGATTGTCGAACCCTGCGTTCTGGAGCTGCTCAAACACGCTGATTCCCGCTATACCCTCGTGGTGGAGGCGAGCAAGCGCGGCCGTCAGATTATCGGCGGCAGCAAGCCCCTGCTGGACAATGAAGGCATGAAGCCGCTCAAGACGGCGGTGGAGGAAATCAACCGCGGTCTGATTACCTACGACGAACCGAACGACGAAAACGAGGATCAGGACGTCGATGTGCTGTGACCTTCCCGACGTGCGCGGACGGCATGTGGTGCTGGGCGTAACGGGCGGCATTGCGGTTTACAAGAGCTGCGAAATTGTCTCCCGTCTGCGCAAGCTCGGCGTGGAGACGCACGTCATCATGACGAAAAACGCGACGCAGTTTGTGCAGCCGCTGACGTTTGAAACGCTGAGCAACCATCCCGTCGTCACGGACACGTTCGCGCGCCCGGAGACGTGGGAGGTGGAGCATATCGCGCTGGCGAAACGCGCGGATGTTTTTGCCATTGCGCCCGCGACGGCGAATATCATGGCGAAGATGGCGTGCGGCATTGCCGATGATATGCTCTCCACCACCGTCTTGGCGACGAAAGCGCCGATTCTGCTTGCCCCTGCCATGAATACTGGCATGTGGACGGCAGCGGTGACGCAGCAGAACGTGCAGACCTTGAAAGCCCGCGGCGTGCATTTTGCAGGGCCGGAAGCGGGCTTTTTGGCGTGCGGCGATACGGGTGCGGGCCGCATGAGTGAGCCGGAAACCATTGTGCGCGCGATTGTCTCCCTGCTCTGCCCGAAGCGCGATTTCGCGGGTCTGCGTGTGCTGGTGACAGCAGGGGCAACGCGCGAACGCCTTGACCCTGTGCGCTACATGACCAATGATTCCTCCGGCAAAATGGGCTTTGCCCTTGCCGAGGCGGCGAGAAACCGCGGCGCGCAGGTGACGGTGATTGCGGGCAGTACAACAGCGCCCGTGCCGGACGGCATTGACATCCGCCGTGTGGAAAGCACGCAGGATTTGTTCGACGCGGTCACGACGACTGCGTCCGACATGGACGTTGTGATTCAAGCGGCGGCTCCGGCGGATTACCGCTTTGCTGTGACGTATCCGCAGAAGCACAAGAAGGCGCACGACGGACAGCCGTTCGTTGTCGAGCTGGTGGAGAACCCGGATATTGCCGCGGCGGTCGGTGCGGCGAAAAAGCCGGGGCAGGTGCTTGTCGGCTTCGCGGCGGAAACGGAGAACCTACTCCAAAACGCGCATCGGAAGCTGGAAAGCAAGCATCTTGACCTGATTGTTCTGAACGACGTCAGCCAGCCCGGCGCGGGATTCAATGTTGATACGAACATTGCCACGCTCATCACGCCGGACAGCCAGACAGAGTACCCGCTGCGGACGAAAAAGCAGCTCGCTGAGGACATCCTCGACGCGGTGCTTGACATTCGCAAGCAGAAAAAAGCATAAGAAAATGGACTGCTCTCAAATGCGGAGCAGTCCATTTCTTTTACATAATCGGCGTCGTCAGAATCCGCTTCTTCATCCGCACGGTTGTGCCCTGACCGGGCGTGGACGTGACGTGCAGGTCGTCCATGAACGTCTGCATGACGGCAAAACCCATGCCGCTGCGTTCCTGTTCGGGGTGCGTGGTAAAAAACGGCTCCATCGCCTGCGGAATGTCGGCGATGCCGCGTCCCTTGTCGGTGATTTCAATGGTCAGCAGCGTGCCGTCAATGCTTGCGCGCAGGATAACCGTGCCGCGCGTGCCCTCGTAACCGTGGACGATGGCGTTCGTGACAGCTTCGGAGACGGCGGTCTTGATGTCGGCAATTTCGCTGACGGTTGGGGAGAGCTGGACGGCAAAGGCGGCAATCACGACGCGCGCGAAGGCTTCGTTTTCGGGCAGGGAAAGGAATCGGACTTCCATTTCGTTGTGATGGCTCATGCTTGCGCCTCCTGATGCTTGTCCAGCTGGCGGATAATCCGGTCAAGCCCGGACATGTGGAATAGCCGAGCGATGTGCGGGTTCATGCCCACAATCGCGACGTGCCCGCCCCGGTCGCGCAGCAGCCGATAGCGCCCCAGGACAACCCCGATGCCGGAGGAGTCCATGAACGTCAGCGACGAGAAGTCCAGAATCAGCGTGCGGATGGAGCGGTCAAGCAGCAGCGCGTCTAAATCGCGGCGAACGCTCTGTGCGCAGAAGTGGTCAAGTTCGCCGTCGATGCGCACAATCAGCCGATCGCCATCGCGGATGGATTGCAGCATAAAAAGTACCTCCTGTTTTTCTGCGCAGGAGGTTTCGCCATTTGATTGCCTGTTTCCTGCGAAGAAAAATGGCTGTGTTTGTCGCAGCGGTCAAAAGCGTTCGTGGAAAATCGCCCGGAATCCTGCTGATTTCCGCGCGTTTGCCGTATCACGTCTTGATTTTCATCAGGATGACACCGCCCACCATCAGCGCCACGCCGACCCACTTCTCCCACGAGAACGGCATTTTCTCCGCGCCCAGCCAGCCGAATACGTCAATCAGCGCGGCGACGGCCAATTGTGAGAGCAGAATCGCGGAAATCGCGACCGTTGGTGTCAGGCTGCCAATCGCCCACATCACCGTCAGCGTGATAACCGGCGCGAGTACACCGCCCAGCCACGCATACCACGGCGCTTGCGGCAATAGTCGGATGTTGCCTTTGCCGAAGAAAACCGCGATGAGCAGCGCCAGCAAAAAACCGATCAGCTGCACGAATGCGTTCGTCTCCAGCGTCCCCACCTTTTCGCCAAGCCGCGTGTTCATTACGCCCTGCACGCTCATCGCCGCGCCTGCCAGAATTGCAGAAAGAAAGCCCAGCATCAAACGACACCTCCTGTTGATACGGATAGTATGGCTGATTGCCGGGCTTTTATGCACTTTTTACTCGTCCCGATAACGGGTCATCATCGCTTTGAACAGTTCCTGTGCGGATGGCGGCGTAAACGTAATCGCGTTTGCGCCTGCCGCAACCGTCGCGGCAATGGTATCTGGCTTATTGCCGCCGGTGGCGATAATCGGAAAATCCGGGTACTCCGTGCGAATTTTTCGCACAATCGCCGGGGTATTCGCCCCGCCCGCGACGTTGAGAATCGACGCACCGGATGCAATCCGCTGTCCAATGTCGGTCGCTTCGTCAATCACGGTGATGATGACAGGAATGTCCACCGCCTTCGAGACCGCGAGCAGATTCAAGTTCGATACGGGCGCATTCAGCACAACGCCCATTGCCCCTTGCGCTTCGGCATCCTTCGCGAGCGAAACGGTGCGAAGCCCCTGCGTCGTGCCGCCGCCCACGCCGCAGAAAACGGGGATATAAGACGCTTTGATAATCGCATCGCTGATAGACTGCTGCGGCGTGAATGGATAGACGGCGAACACCGCGTCCGCGTCGCAGTTCTTGATAATCGCTAAATCGGTCGTAAAAACAAGGCTCTTGATGCGGCGGCCGTAAATCACAATGCCGCTTGCCTTGCGGATTTCTACAGGCATTTCAAGGATGCTGTGCCGCAGACGGCTGTCCACCTGCGGTGGCAGTTTCTTCGGGTACTGTTCCATGCCTTCACCTCTGGAAATCATATTATGTGGCGTTGTCGCCGTGCGCGTCGCTCAGCTCGTCCACCTGATCGTGAATCGCCTGCATTCGCTGGTCGAGGGATGCAATGTCCGTCGCGACGCGCTGCAATTCGTCGGAAATGTGCTGCGGAATGTACTCCTGCGCCTTGTAGCGGAGCGAATGCTCCAGCGAAGCCCAGAAGTCCATAGCAATCGTGCGAATCTGCACCTCGACGGGTACTAGAATCCGCCCTTCAGAGAGAAAAACAGGAATTTCAACAATCAAATGCAGACTGCGGTAGCCGTTCGGCTTCGGCTCGCGGATGTAATCCGCCATGCGAACCAAATGCACGTCGTCTTGGCTGACCAGCAGGTTCGCAATGGTGTACACGTCCTGCACATACGAGCAGATAACGCGGATGCCGGCAATATCCTGCAAGTTCTTGACCGCGCTGTTGATGCTGACTTCGTAGTTCTTGCGCTTGAGCTTCTCCAGCATCGACTGGATGGTTTTCAGCCGGCTCTGCATGTGGTGGATGGGATTGCGGCGATGACGCATTTGGAACTCGTCATCAAGGATTTCCAGCTTCGTCTGAATCTCCTTGATTGCGGCGGAGTAGCGCGACTGCACCAGAAAAAATTCCTCCACCATGTGCTGAAATTCCTCGCTGACCTGCTGAAGATGCTGCGAATCGGTGTTCATGGGCTTTTACCCTCTCTTTCGCCAGTGTGTGCGGCCTCATCATATTTGGGCCGGAAGGGGACGTGGATGCGGAAGGTGGAGCCTTCGCCGGGGCGCGAGTCAACCGATACTGTGCCGCCAAGCATATCCAAAATCCGCTTGACGAGGCACAGCCCTAAGCCGACACCCTCCTGCTTGCGGGATCGGTCTGCCTGATAGAAACGGTCGAAAATGCGCTTCACGGTCGCGTCATCCATGCCGATGCCGTGGTCGGTAATCTCAACGGTCGCCGTATCTGTGGCGAACACGCGCACCTCGATAACTGCATTCTCCGGCGAAAACTTGATGGCGTTTTGGATGATGTTCATCCAGACGTGGCTGAGCAGCTCTTCGTCCGACACGACGGTAACGCTGTTCAAATCCAGCTGCCAGCTGATGCCGCGCGCGCTCCATGTCGGTTCTAAGCGCAGGATGACCTGACGAAGCTGCTCATCCAGCGAAAATTCCGTCAGCGATGCGGGCGCGGACTGCTGCTCCAGTGCGGACAGGCGCAGCAGTGTCTGCGACAGGCGCGACAAGCGGTCGCTTTCCTGCGCAATTAAGTCCACATATTCCTGCCGCTGCGCCTCGGTCAAGCCGGGCATTTGCAGCAGCCGCGCAAAGCCGCGGATGGACGCAATCGGCGTTTTGAATTCGTGGCTGATGGAGCTGATGAAGTCTTTCTGCAGGTAGGACGTTCGGCTGAGCGCGTCGGTCATGGCGTTAAAGGAACGCATGAGTTCCCCTATTTCGCCCGGCGCGTGGGCGGCATCCAGTTTGACGGTGAAGTCGCCCTCTTCAACCTTGCGAGTCGCATTCGTGATTTCATGAACGGGCTTGGAAATCCAGTAGGATGCCAGCGTCACCATCAGCGCAAAGACTGCCAGAAAGCTGGTTGAGCCGAAGATAATGCGCGCAAACGCGATGCCGTAGCTGCTGCCGTCGCCGCCAGCGGTAATTGCAAGGACGCCTGTGCGCATCTGCACATACGTTACCGGATTCCGCTGTGATTTCCACGTCGTTGATTCGTAGGCAATGCCCACGCGTTTCAGCTCCCGCTGCGTGCCCGCGGACAGGGCAGCGACATCCTCGTCGGACAGCATAGCAACTTCGATGCCGTTCTGCTCCATCAGGCGGGCTAATTCGTCTGTTTTCAGCTCCGTGCGCTGTTCCAGTTCCATCAGGTAGATGGCGACGGCGCGCTCACGCACTTTCAGTTCCTGCAAGAGGTTGATGTGCGTCACGCAGAAGGCGAGAAACAGGCTGATGACGGTTGCCAGCAGCGAACCAACCATCAGCGCCGCAATCATGCGCCCGCGGAAGGAGTATGGTTTGCGGATGATGCGGCGCTTATCCATTCTTGACCGCCTTGTAGCCCAAGCCGCGCACTGTTACGATGCTGAAATCGGGGAAAATCTCGCACTTTTCGCGCAGACGCTTGATGTGTACGTCCACCGTGCGTTCGTCGCTCTGCGCATCCATGCCCCAGATTTCGTCCATCAGCTGCCGGCGCGTGAAAATCTGCATCGGGCTGGACAGGAGCTTAAAGAGCAGGAAAAACTCTTTCTTCGGCAGCGTCAGCAGCGTGTCACCGCGCTGCACGGTCAGCGAATCGTAATCCAAGTGCGTCTGCCCGATGGTCAATTGGTGGCTCGTCATTGCCTGCGACCGCCGCAGCAGCGCTTGCACATGCAGCAGCAGCTCGTCCAAATCGACCGGCTTGGTCAGGTAGTCATCCGCGCCGGAGGTGAAGCCCGTCCGCTTGTCCTCAATGGTGTCGCGCGCCGTCACCAGCATGATGGGCAGGCGCGGATAGCAGCGGCGCAGTTCACGCGTCAGCTCCCAGCCGTCCATCACCGGCATCATCACGTCGGCAATGACCAGATCGGGCATCACCCTGTCGATGGCGTTCAGCGCTTCCTCGCCGTTGGCAGCCCCGACGACCGAAAAGCCGTTCAACCCCAGAAACGCGCTCATCATCCGCTGCAGCGGCGCGTCATCCTCAACCACCAGAATCGTAAACATGGCGGAAACCTCCTTGTGCTGATGCTTCTATTATATCACATCGACCGCAAAGCATCAATAGGATTCAGCCGTGAAGCCTTGCGCGCGGGTGCCCAGCCGAACAGAATGCCGACCGAGGCGGAAAACACGAACGCCAGCGTGATTGCGCCTGCGTTGAGCTGGAAGGTAATATCCAGCGCCATTGCAATCATCCACGAGACGAGATTGCCCACCAATATGCCGATGAACCCGCCCATGAGCGACAGCATGACCGATTCCATCAGGAACTGCATTTGAATCAGCCCCGGACGCGCGCCGAGCGCCTTGCGCAGGCCGATTTCCGTCGTCCGCTCGCTGACGGAGACGAGCATCATGTTCATAATGCCGATGCCGCCGACCAGCAGGGCGATGGACGCAATGCCCGCCAGCATCGTCGTCATCATGCCGGTGATGCTGTTCATCGTATCCAGCAGGCTGTCCAGATTGATGATGGAGTACGCGCTGTCGCGGTAGTTGAACGCGCTGTCCAGCAGCTGCTTCACATTGTCGACGGTTTCGGAGGATAACGACGAGTCCTTCAAGTACAGCGTCAGCGACCGCACGGTGTTTGAGCCGCTCAGCCGCATCGCCGCCGGATAGGGGATGATCGCCTTGCCGACGTCGCTGCTGGCAGACATAGCAGCCATCAGGTCGCTTCCGCTGTCCTCGCTCAGCACGCCGACGACGGTGAACTGCTGCCCGTGCAGAATCAGCGACTGCCCCAGCGGGTCTTCGTTCGGGAAGGCAGCGGACGCCAGGGTCTGGTCGATGATGCAAACGTGGCTCGAACGATCCATGTCAATCGCCTTCAGCGCCCGACCGCGCCCAATCAGGTCATCCTGCGCGGAAAAATAGTCGCTGCTGCGCCCTTCCAGCGTCACATCCTCCACAAGCTGACCGTCCTGCGCGGCATAGGTGCGCAGGGAGACATTTGGGTCAACACCCGCCACATTGTCCAGCGCAGCAATGTGCGCGAGGTCGCTTTCGTTCAGCCCATGCTTGATGGCTGTGCCGCTGATGCTTACGCTCACTTTGCCTGCGCCCAAGGCAGAGAATTGGCTCGTGATTTCGCCCGTTGCGCTGCCGACCGTCGTAATCAGCGCGATAATCGCTGTCACGCCGATGATGATGCCCAGCATCGTCAGGAAGGTGCGCATTTTGTTGCCGCGGATGTTCTGCCACGACATGCGAATGCTCTCTTTAAGCATCTTCCACCACTCCTTCACTGATTTCCCCATCAAGGATACGCACAATGCGCCGCGCGTGGCGGGCAATCTCAATGTCGTGCGTAATCATGATAATCGTGCGGCCCTCGTCGTTCAGGTCATGGAAAAGGCTCATCACCTGCCGTCCCGTCGCCCGGTCAAGCGCACCCGTCGGTTCGTCCGCCAGCAGGATGGTCGGGTTGTTCGCCAGCGCGCGGGCAATCGCGACGCGCTGCTGCTGTCCGCCGGAAAGCTGGTTCGGGAAGTGGTGCATCTTGTCCTTCAAACCGACGCGCTCCAGCATTTGCTGCGCCCGCGCAGCGCGCTCGTGGCCGCTCATGCCCGCGTAAATCAGCGGAAGCTCCACGTTTTGCAGCGCGTCCTGACGCTGAAGCAGCTGGAACGACTGGAAGATGAAACCGATTTCCTTCGACCGCACGCGCGCCAGCTCCGATTCACTCAGCGCGGATACGTCCCGCCCATGTAGGTGGTATGTGCCGGATGTTGCCGTGTCCAGACAGCCAATGATGTTCATCAGCGTTGATTTGCCCGACCCACTGGGGCCAAGAATGGCGACAAATTCGCCCTTGTCCACCTGCAGGTCAATGCCCTTCAAAACCGTCTGCTGTTCATCACCCATTTTGTATGTTTTGACGATGTTCTCCATCGTCAGAATATTTTCCGCCATGGTGAATGCCCCTTTCCGTCAATAATGCATCATGGGCATTTCCATTGTGTTCTTCACGGGAATCAGCACCGCTTCGCCCGTGCGGATGCCGTCGACGATTTCGACAATCGAGCCGTTGTTGACGCCAAGCGTCACCTTCTGGCGCACGATTTCGTCCTTGCGGTCGTAGCAGTAGACGAACGGCTTGCCGTCCGAATCGTACTGAATCGCGTCAATCGACACAGTCGTAACGTTCTTCACGCTCTGGTACAGCACGCGGATTTCGCAGCTCAAGCCCATGGCGAGCGTTCCGTCCTGTGGCACGGTCATCGTCACCTCGTAGTATGCCATGTCGCCGGATACGGTTGCTTCCTGCGCAATGCGGGTGATGGTGCCGGTGAGCATCTTGCCAGTGGACAGCACGGTCACATCCGCTGTCTGCCCGACGGAGAGCGCCGGACGGTCGTATTCATCCACGTTGAACACAATCTGCGGATTGCTGTAATCTGCGGCACGCAGCAGCTGCTGCCCCATGGTCACCTCGTCGCCTTCCTCGACGTAGAGGTTTGAGAGCGTTCCGTCCATCGGCGCGCGTGCCGTGCCGCCGCTTGAAAATTTGAGGATAATGTCGTTTTTCTTCACCGCGTCGCCCTCGGAGAACAGGCACTCTTTGACGGTTGTTTTCGCGGTGGAGGTGACGATTTGGCTGTCCTTTGTCGACAGGTTGCCGGAAAAGGTGTAATAGGTGCTGATGTCCTGCGTGCGGGCGATTTCCTCGCTGTAAGCCGCATTTTTCCGTCCGCCCGCAAAAAGGTAAACGCCGCCCGCAACGAGCGCAAGCACGACGATAATGGCAATGATTTTCCCGGTCTTCTTCATAGTTCCTCTGACTCCTTCCAGCTCATGAATGTTCCGGAAGCAATTATGACACAATTGGATGAATCCAATGTGAAGTTACGAGGAAGCGAAAATGAAGTTTGCAGGGAACAAAAAAGCCCGTGACGATTTTACGTCGCCACGGGCAGGGGATGCGAGGATTAGAAGTCCAAATGCAGTTCCACCGGACCGCCGATGAGGTTGCCATCGGTATCCATCAGGCGGAAGATGATGAGGTTCACGGTGTGCTGTCCATTCAGCGCGTCCGCGGGGACGGTCAGCGTCATCTGCGTGCCGTCCGCATTCCACGCGGTTTCCCACGCTTCGGCAATGTCCATGCCGACGGCGTATTCACCGGTGCGCAGCGCTTCGGAGAAGGTCAGCGTGATGGTCAGCGCGGTGTCCGACAGTGCCGCTTCGCCGGAGACGGTCGCGTCAAAGGCGGTCACGGTCTTTTCGGGCGCTTCGGGGCGGGTGATGGTCTCGCCGCGTTCAAGCGCCTGCCGCTCTTCCAGCGTATCCGGAATCGCGGGCCACACCTGCGAGAAACCGTTGTTGTAGCGCTCAGCGTTCCAAGAAATCGGCTTGGTGAACAGCGCAGCATCCTGCTTGCCGTTGTTTTCAGCGGAAGCGGCAATGTCCGCCATCGAGAACTCGAAGGTGTATTCCGGCATGGAGACAAACCGCAAGTTCTTCACCTTGAAGGTCTGCGAGGCGTCCCAGCCAGCGTTTGCAATGCGGATAAACAGCGCGTCGTGGAACAGAATGCCGTATTCCAGCAGGCTCGTGTCTTCCGGCACCACACGTTCGGGTGTGAAAATCATGGAAGCGGGTTCGGTTTCGCTGCCGATGTAGACCAGCGGGGGATTCTCCTTCGTGTTCGCCAGACGGGACGCGAAGCCCAGCACGCGGTTCTCTTCGCCCTCGTCGCCCTTCGTCGTGCCGTGACGGAGCGCATCCGCCAGCGAAACGGCGGAGAAGTAGACGCTGTGCGCCGCCTTGTCGGTGCCGACGGTGCGCAGCTCGTAGCGCCCGTAGACGGACTGTTCGGCAGTCAAGGTGAAGGTGAACACGTCACCCTCGTGCGAAGCAGCGGCGATTTCCGTGCCATCCGGCAGCACCAACATCACGTCCGGCGCGTCGGAATGCGCGGTAATGGTAACATTGTGGTTCGTCAGGAAGGTCTCCTGCGCCGTCCACAGCGTGTACTTGCTTTCGGCAGACCACGGGATGTAGGAAGAGTTGATGTCAAACGGGTAGTCGTTCAGTTCGCTGATGGTTGCGTAATCCGCCGCCGGGTAGGACATGCCGGAAATGCCAGTGCCTTCCGGGAACAGATCCTTCACATGCAGCAGCTTGTCGTCCGTCTGCTTGAATTCGCGATCCATAATCGCCAGCGCAAAGCAGAAGTCACGCGGGTAGAAGACGTGGTCACTCTGGCGGGCACGAACAGCAATGTTGTTTTTCTCGATTTCCGTTGCGCCGACGAAATCGTAAACCTCTTCTGCTGCAACCATGCTGGCGACAGCGCCTTCATTGCCCAGCCAGTGGGTGTCAATGCCTGACACGGTGAAGAAGGGGCGCGGCGCAACCAGCGCGATGATTTCCACCGGGTCAAACGGAATCTGATTATCACGGGCGACGAACATAGCAGCCGTCTCCGGGAACCAGCTGTTGCCCTTGCCGTAGGACACGGTCGGCACTTCGGTCTTGCCGTATACACGGTCAGCCTTGGCGTAGGCGGAGGTGTTGAAGTTGAAAATCTTGCCTTCCACCTTGTAGCGGTAGCTCTGGATGCCCGAACCGCCGCATTCGCTCGGCACGCAGATGCTGATGCGGTCGTCAAACGCCGCAGTGAACATGGCGGCCTTGCCGTAGCGGGAGTGACCCGTGATGACGGTCTTAGCCGGGTCAAGGCGAACCAGCTCGCCCAGCGTCAGGCTCGTGCCCTCTGCCGGGTTTTCCAAGGCGGTCACAATCTGACTGGCCGCCCAGCTCCACGCCATCAGCGCGCCGGATGCGTGCTTGTAGTCGTTCGCGTCGTAGGGGTAGAGCGTGGTGTACACGCCAGCACGGTCAATGCCGTCATCCGCATTGGAGTCATCGGGGTAAATGGCAGTGGCTTTGAACGTCACCAGACCGTAGCCCTGTCCGTTCAAGTTCGCAGCAGAGAATGCGGAGGTACCGCCGATATCAATCACGAACGGTACTTGCTCCTTCTCTTCGCCCCAAGCCGCCAGAATCTGCGCATCCGTGGGCACATTCAGCTTCGCAGCGAAGCTCGCCTTTGCGCCCGTTTCCGGATTCGTGATGGTAATGACCGCCTGATACACGGGGCGCACACGGGCGGGGATGGTTTCCTCGGTAATCGCGCCGGTGGTGTTCACGAACACCGCGTCGCCTTCCGTGCCCCACGGCGGTTCGCCAATGTAGTGGACGGAGTAGCCCGCGTTCCACGCTTCGATGGCAAGCTGCTTGGCTTCCGCCTTGGTGGATGCAGGGCCGAACGTCTTGTCGCCCACCGTCACTTCACCTTCCAGCAGCGCAGCGGACAACTTGCGGAACTCGTCGCCGAGGTTGAAGACACAAGCGCCCCAAATTCCATAGAAGCCGCCGTAGGACGCGGTGTTGTCCTCGTAGACAATCTCGTACTTGCCAGACACGTCCTCCGCCGCGGTTTCCCAGCGGTAGCCCAGCCAGTAGTGCTGGATCAAATCGCGGATTTCGGTGCGGCGCGCTTCCCATTCGGTGATGTCGGTCACAATGCCGTCGCCGTTCGGGTCATTCTTCACGTCGAAAAACTCAAATGGATTGTTGATTGTGTCGATGGCGGGCAGCTCATCAATGCCGGGATACCCATCCAGCGGCGCTTCAGCGCAGGCGCTCATCAGCGGCAGCAGTCCGATGATGGCAGCGAGCAGCAACGGGAAAAAACGTTTCATAGAGATCCTCCTTTTTTCTTTCAGCCGAACCTTTACACATTGTCCGGGAGGAGGCGGCTGCATTGCCTCATCCGGAAGTTACCCTCATTATAGCGGAGAAAGGGCGGCGCGTCTATGCAAATTGTCCACGCTACTATGCAAATCGTGCAGATATATCTGGGAAAAAATTATCCGCATTCGACAACGCAAAAGCTATTTGCCAAGATTTCGCTGGAAATCCGTCGGCGAAATGCCTGCTGTTTTGCGAAAAGTGCGCAGAAACGAAGAATACGAATTGAACCCGCTCTGAAACGCAGCTTCCGTCAGCGATACGCCGGAGGCAATCAGCAGCTTCGCGCCGCAGATGCGCCGGAACTGGATGTACTCGTACACCGACGTGTTCGTGTAACGGACAAACTCGTGTGACAGGTACGATTTGCTGATGAAGAACGCGTCCGCAATTTCCTCCAGCGTCAGCGGCTGGGCGTAATGCTCGTTGATGTACGCCATTACGCGCTGCATGGTGTCCGGCAAGGGCTGGGTACTCTGCGGCGTCGGCGCTTCCTGCGTCACGCGGAGGATTTGCAGCAGAAACTCGGTCATCGCGGCATAATCCGCCAAGCGCGATTCGGGACGCTCATCGCCTGCGTTCTGCGCCACACGGTCAATGCACGTTGTACACAGCGAAAGCGCCGCTTCATCCAGCTGATAATGATACCCGGTGCGGCGCGTGCAGTCCAAAAGGCGCTGCTCCAGCGGCAGAAGTCCCTGCCCCAGCTGGTGCAGCATCCCGGAGGAGATGAACAGCACCACTCGCTCGTAGTTGCGGATGGCTTCCTGCGAGATTATGCCGTGCATGACGAATGGCGGGAAAATCATCAGGCTGCCGCGCTGAAGCGTGACGATTTTGTTGTCCACATACAGGCGGGGAAAGCCGTTTAGGTGAATATACAGCTCAAAGAAATCATGCGTATGGATTTCGCGCAGGTGGATGGCGGGCGACAGCGTGTGAAACGCTTCATAATCCGAGCGCCCTTGCCCCATGTTGCTTGTGCGAACCAGCACATCTTCCTCAAGCTCCTGTGCTGGATGTTTCCTTGTCATATGCCTTTCTCCTTGTCCCGGTATTTATGAAAACATCATAGCAGGAAAGCTGAAAAAGGTCAAGCAAAAACCCGAAAACTGTTCTGAATCAGAACAATTTCCGGGTAAAATCGGTTATTTGCTTTCGCTGCCCCACGCACGGTAGGATTCTTCTTCCAGCAGCGTCTCAATGCGCCCGTCGGTGACGCGGGTCAGCGTGTCCAGGACAGATTGCGCGTCCGTCTGGCGAATCAGCAGCGTGAAGCCGACGGCGGTCGTGAACTCGCTGCTCAGCAATTGCACGGGCAGGCTTTTCAGCGCGTACTGCACCTTGTCCCACAGCGGATAGGCGACTTCGCACAGGTACTGGCACGAGGGCAGCATCTCGACGACTTGCGCCGCCTTGAGCGCGATGACCGCCCCCTGCGTGTACGCGCGCACCAGCCCGCCCGCGCCCAGCAGCACGCCGCCGAAATAGCGCGTGACCACGCAGCAGCAGTTGACTACGCCCTGATGCTTCAATACCTCCATCATCGGCAGCCCTGCCGTGCCGCCCGGTTCGCCATCGTCTGAATAGCGCATGATGCCCGCGTTCTGCCCGATGATGTAGGCATAACAGTTGTGCGTGGCGTCCTTGTGCTTCGTGCGGATGGATTGCAGGAAGGCAAGCGCCTCCGCTTCCGTTTCGCACGGCGCGGCATAGCCGATGAAGCGGCTTTTGTTGATGATGAACTCGTCGCTGGCAGACTGCCGGAGCGTCCGATAGGGGTTCATGGCACTCATGCGAGGAACAGGCGGCGGAAGTTCTTCTTGCCTTTCTGAATCAGCAGACCATCTGCGGGGACGTCGCTCTCCGCCAGTGTGGCGTTCAGGTCATCCACCTTCTTGTCCGCCACCAGTACCGCGCCCGCCTTCACCTGATTGCGCGCGTCGCTCTGGCTCTTGCACAGCCCGGACTTGACCAGCATGGTCGTCACGCGGCTGTCGGCGGCGAATTCGTCCCGCGTCAGCGTGAAGGAGGGGACATTCGCGGCAGACGCGCCGCCCGCGAACAGTGCGGCAGCGGCATCGGCGGCCTTCTGCGCCTCTTCTTCGCCGTGCACCAGCTTCGTCACCTCGAACGCCAGCACCTTTTTCGCCTCGTTGATTTCGCTGCCTTGCAGCGCGCCCAGACGGCGCACTTCGTCCATCGGCAGGAAGGTCAGCAAGCCAAGGCACTTTTCCACGTCCGCGTCATCAACGTTGCGCCAGTACTGGTAGAAGTCGAACGGGGAGGTCTTGTTCGGGTCAAGCCACAGCGCGCCCTTCTCGGTCTTGCCCATCTTCTTGCCGTCGTGGGTCAGCAGCAGCTGGAACGTGCAGGCGAACGCCTTTTCACTGTCCTTGCGGCGAACCAGGTCTGCGCCGCCAAGCATGTTGCTCCACTGGTCGTTGCCGCCCATTTCCAGCCGGCAGCCGTAGCGGTGGAACAGCTCCAAGAAGTCGTAGGACTGCATGAGCATGTAGGTGAATTCGAGGAAGGACAGACCGTTGTCGGTCGCCATGCGCGTCTTGTAGCAGTCGGCAGTCAGCATCTTGTTGACGGAGAACATCGCGCCGATGTCGCGCATGAATTCGATGAAGTTCAGGTTGCGCAGCCAGTCCGCGTTGTTGACGATAATTGCCTTGTCGTCGGAGAAATCAAGGAAACGGCTCATCTGCTGCTTGATGCACTCGACGTTGTGGTCAATCGTTTCGACGGTCATCATTTTGCGCATGTCGGTCTTGCCGGACGGGTCGCCGATCATCGCCGTGCCGCCGCCCATCAGCGCAATCGGGCGATGCCCCGCGCGCTGCATGTGCGCCATCGCCATAATCGGGATGTAATGCCCGATGTGGAGGGAATCAGCGGTCGGATCGAAGCCGACGTAGAAGGTGGTCGGTTCTTCGAGCTGCTTGTACAGTTCGTCCTCAAAGGTGGTCTGGGCGATGAAGCCGCGTTCTTTCAAAACGTCAAGAATGTGCATGGGGAACCTCCTATATATTAAGTAGTAGGGGAAACAGTGTCATTTCGCCAGCGCCTGCGCGAAAATCTCCCGCAAGGTGCTCATGCCCTCGTGAATTTGCGCGATGCTGGAGTTGGAGAAGTTAAGGCGCAGCGTGTTCTCGTGTCCGCCGTCGCAGAAGAAGTGCGTGCCGGGGACGTAGGCGACGTGGCGTTCTACCGCTTGCTCCAGCAGCTCCTTTGCGTCGATGCCCTCCGGCAGCGTCACGAAGATGAACAGGCCGCCGTCCGGGCGCGTGTACGTCGTGCCTTCGGGAAAGGTCGAAAGTTCACTCAGCATAGCATCCAGCTGCGCCTTGTAGCTGCGGCAGATGCGCTTGATGTGGTCGGGCAGCAGACCGCGTCGCAGGTACTGATCCACAATCGCCTGTGTAAGGTTTGCCGTGTGGACGTCGGTGGACTGCTTGCCGACGGTGCATTTGCGCAGGATGCCCGCATCGCCCGCCATGAATCCGACGCGCAGACCGGGGCTGATAATCTTGCTGAACGAGCCGAGGAAAACGACCCAGCCATCCTTGTCGAAGGATTTGATGGAGGGGCACGCTTCTCCGGCATATCGCAGGTCGCGGTACGGGTCGTCTTCCGCCACGACGACGTGGTACTTCGCAGCGAGTTCCGCAATGGGCTTGCGGCGGTCGGCGGCCAGCGTGATGCCCGTCGGATTCTGGAACGTCGGGATGGTGTAAAGCAGCTTCGGGTGATACTGGCGCATCGCTTCTTCGAGCTTTTCCGGGATAATCCCGTTCTCGTCGCTCTCTACCGGCACCAGCGTTGCCTGATACAGCCGCATACACTGCATGTTGCCCAGAAATGACGGGTTCTCCACCAGAATCACGTCGCCGGGGTCAATCAGCGCTTTGCAGAGCAAATCCATCGCCTGCGTTGAGCCGGTGACGGGCAGCACCGCAGGCACGGCGCACCCAAGCTGCTGCTCCACATAGGCGTGCAGGCTTTCCAGCAGCGGCGGATACCCCTCTGTCGCGCCATATTGCAGGATGCGCTTGCCGTCCTTTTGCAGCACGTCGCGGGCGATTTCGGCGCATTCCGCATCGGGCAGCGCTGATGCCGCCGGATTGCCGCCCGCGAAGGAAATCATGCCGGGCTTGGCAATCATCTTGAAGATTTCGCGAATGGCGCTGCCGCTGATCTGGTCGAAGCGGTGCGCGAAACGCAGGGAATCAAGCGCCATAATCCAATCACTCCTTACTACTTTCAGAGAATATGAATAAAAAACACCTTCTCCGGACAAACTCCGGGGAAGGTGACAAAATGCCACGGTACCACTTCCGTCTGGCTGCGAACAGCCCTCAAGGAGGAACAGTCATTCCTCGCACGCTGTAACCGGCGCACCGGATGCCGCCTACCCGCCGCGCAGACGCGGTTTCAGCGGATGGCTCGGAGCTGTACGTCACCCTATGCGCCGCCTGCTTCCTCACACCGCCCGGAAGCTCTCTGCCTGCGCCGCAGAAGCGGATGACCCGTCTCCTCATTGCCCTGATGGGTGCATGATAGCACGGTTTTTCCCGCTTGTCAAGGGGAAAATTTTTGGTCAGGCGGTATCGCAAAGGCGGGAAAATCACACAATCTGCAAGAGATGTTCACGAAATCGACACATGTCGGCGCTTTTTCTGGAATTTCTGGCGGCATTTTTGTGAAACGGGCCGAAAAAGTCTTGCCATTTCCGATAAAATCCTGTATACTATACTCTGACCCAGCTATGGGTGCATTTATCGTGTCCGCGAGGACAAAAGCTGGGAAGCCCCTGGATGAAGGAGGTCGACTACTATGGATTGCAAAATCAAGAACGACATCGGAACAATCTATATTACGGAGGATGTCCTGCTCAAGGTCGTGGGATACGCGGCGCTGGAATGCTACGGCATCGTTGCCATGTCCTCCAAGCGTGCCAAGGATGGCATCGTCGAATGGCTGGGAAGGGAAAACCTCTCCAAGGGCGTGCAGATTCGCAGTGTTGGCGATATGCTGGACGTCGATCTGTTCATCATCGTGGAATACGGCATCTCCATTGCCGAGGTGTGCAAGACCATTGTCGATACCGTGCGCTACAAGCTGGAAAGCATGACGGGCGTGAAGGTTCGCAAGGTCAACATCTCCGTGGAAGGTATCCGCGTGTAATGCAGGAAAGCCACACGGCAGCAGTTCCAAGGAGCTGGCGCCGAAAGCAGGTAGGAGGAATTTACCTTTGATACAGCATAAAACCATTGACGGGCTGCTGCTGCGCGACATGGTCGTCGCGGGTGCGGCACTGCTCGAAAAGAACCGGGAAGCGGTGGACGCGCTGAACGTTTTCCCTGTCCCGGACGGCGATACGGGGACGAATATGTCCCTGACCATGCAGAGCGCGACCCGTGAGGTCAATGCGCAGGAGTACCTGCGCGCGGATGAGGCGGCGGCTGCCATCTCGAAGGGTGCGCTCAAGGGCGCGCGCGGCAACTCTGGCGTTATCACGTCCCAGCTGCTGCGCGGCTTCGCGACGTCCTTGAAGGGCGTGGAGAAGATTACCCCCGTGCAGTTTGCGCAGGCATTGAAGGCGGGTTCTGACAAGGCGTACAAGGCAGTCATGAAGCCCAAGGAGGGCACGATTCTGACCGTCGCGCGCGTCATTGCGGAGGATGCCATCAAGTACACCGAGAGCAATCCCGATGACTACGATGGGCTGATGAACGTCATTCTGACCAGCGGCGAGGCGATTTTGAAGCGCACGCCCGACATGCTTCCACCCCTGAAGGCGGCGGGCGTGGTCGATTCCGGCGGACGCGGTCTCATGCTGATTTACACCGGCTATGCGGCGGTCATGCGCGGCGAGGAAATTGCTGACCCGGCGGCGCTGCTGGCGGGCGATAGTCAGGTGGAGGAGGATATTCACGACCTGTCCGGCGATTTGCCTTACGCCTACTGCACAGAGTACGACATCGTGAACTTCCGCGAGGACTGCACCGAGGGCGACGTGGATTCCTTCCGCCGCCGCCTGAACCGCATTGGCAACTGCGTCAAGGTGACGGGCGACCTGACCGAGACGAAGGTGCATGTGCACACCAACGACCCCGGCAACGCCATCCAGTACGGCATTGAGCTGGGCGAACTGGTGAATGTGAAGGTGGACAATATGCTGGCGCGCAAGCGTGCGCTGGAGGCGGAGAAAGCGCCCGCAGCGGTGGAAGCCCCTGCTGAACCCGCGAAGGAATTTGGCATGGTGGCAGTGTCGCTGGGCGACGGTTTCTCCAGCATCTTCCGTGATTTGACGGTGGATGTGGTGGTCGAGGGCGGTCAGACGATGAACCCGTCGGTGGATGACATTCTGAACGCCATCAATCAGGTCAACGCCAAGTGTGTGTTCGTGTTCCCGAACAACGGCAACGTCATTTTCGCGGCGAATCAGGCGGCGGAACTGGCGGAGAAGGAAGTGCACGTCATCCCCACGAAGAACGTGGCGATGGGCATTGCCGCGGCGGTCGCGTTCCAAGACGACGTGTCCGGCGAGGAGAACGCCAAGCGCATGGCGGAAGCGGCGGAGCACGTCAAGACCGGTACGGTAACGTATGCGGTGCGCGACAGCGAGTACAACGGCGTGCAGATTCACAAGGGTGACATCATCGGGATGCACAACGGCAAGATTGAGTATTGCGGCAATTCCGTGCATGACGTTGTGCTGGACATGATGAAGGCCGTTGTGACCGACGATGCGGAGCTGATTACCGTCTACTACGGCGCGGATACGACGAAGGAAGACGCGGAGCAGGTAGCGGCGGAAATCGCCGAGCAGTATCCGAACTGCGATGTGGACTGCCTGCTGGGCGGTCAGCCGCTGTATTACTATCTGATTTCTGTGGAGTAAAAAGCAAATGGAGCTTTCCGCCATCAAGGGCATTGGCCCAACCCGGCTGGAATCCCTTCGCGCAGTGGGCGTCTGCTCATTGCGCGATTTGTTGTATTTTCTTCCGCAGCGCTACGAGGACAGAACACACCCGATTCCCTGCGCGGACGCAAACGGCGGCGAGGTGCTGGTGATGGGTGTTGTGCAGGACGCACCGAAGCTCAGCCGCTTCAACGGCTTGACGCGAGTGACGGCATACCTCCGGGATGACAGCGGAAAATTGCCGCTGGTGTGGTATAATCAACCGTGGATGATGCAGAATCTGCCGGTCGGGCAGACCGTTATGCTCTTCGGGCGTATGGGGCAGAGCCGGGGAAAACCCGTGCTCCAAAATGCGCAGCGGGTGACGGAGCCGTGTATCCTGCCGGTGTACCGCGCTGTGAAGGGGATTCCGGCGAAGTCCTTCCGCGAAATGATGCAGCAGGCGCTGGAACAGGTCGATGATTGCTGCCCGGAGACGCTGCCGAACGACCTGCGCATCCGCCATCAGCTGTGTGAGCTGAATTTCGCCATCCGGCAGGCGCATTTCCCGCTGAATGTAGAAAACCTGCGGCTGGCGCGGCGGCGGCTGGCGTTTGAGCAGATGCTGATGTATCAGGCGGCGCTGGGGCTGCTGCGCGGACATAAGGCGGATGGCACGGCACTGCCGATTCCGCCGGATGCGCCGGAAAAATTCTGGCAGACGCTGCCGTTCCCGCCGACCGGGGCGCAGAAGCGCGTCTTGGAGGAAATCGCGGCGGATTTGCGGTGCGACCGGGCGATGAGCCGCCTCGTGCAGGGCGATGTCGGCTGCGGCAAAACCGCGCTGGCGTTCGGGGCGATTGCCATGACATGCGCCTGCGGATACCAGGCGGCGATGATGGCGCCGACGGAAATTCTCGCGCGCCAGCACTACGAATCCGCCAAGGCAATGCTGGAACCGCTGGGCATCCGCTGCGGCCTGCTGATTGGCTCGATGCGCCCGAAGGCGAAGCGGGAGGCGCAGGAGGCTTGCGCAAACGGGGAATATCAGGCAGTGTTCGGGACGCACGCGCTGATCAGCGAAAAGGTGGCGTATCAAAAGCTCGGACTGGTTGTGACGGATGAGCAGCACCGTTTCGGTGTGATGCAGCGCTCGACCTTGCAGCAGAAGGGCGCGGACGGCACGAAAGCGCCGCATGTGCTCGTCATGTCCGCAACGCCGATTCCGCGCACGCTTGCGCTGATTCTCTATGGCGACCTTGATGTGTCCATCGTCGATGAGCTGCCGCCGGGGCGCATGCCAGTCAAGACGCGAGTCGTGCCGGAAGAGAAGCGCGCCGGGATGTACGGCTTCCTGCGGCAAGAGGTGCTGAAAGGGCATCAGGCGTATGTAGTCTGTCCGCTGGTTGAGGACAGCGAGATGATGGAGGACGTTCGCAGCGCACAGGCGACGTTCGACGCGCTGAAAAACGGCGAATTGTCGGGGCTTCGCGTCGGATTGACGTGGGGCGCACAGCCCGCAGACGAAAAAGCGCAGGTGCTCAGCGAGTTTTCCGCCGGAAATCTCGATGTCCTCGTGTCCACGACGGTCATCGAAGTCGGCGTGAACGTGCCGAACGCGAGTGTCATGGTGATTGAAAATGCCGAGCGCTTCGGGCTCAGCCAATTGCATCAGCTGCGCGGGCGCGTCGGGCGCGGGTCAGCGGAAAGCTGGTGCTTCCTGCTGGCAGCGGAAAATGAGCGATTGCGCATCCTGACGCAGACGAATGACGGCTTCATCGTCGCGCAGAAAGACTTGGAGCTTCGTGGGCCGGGCGACCTGATGGGTACGCGGCAATCTGGCGAAATGATGGCGGATTTCTTGCTTGACGGTGACGTGAAGCTGCTGGATGAAGCTGCGAAGTGCATGAAGCGACTGCGGGAAAACCCAAAATTGGCGGCGGAGCGTCAGCAAGTGGAAGCGGAAGCGCTGCGCAATTATCGCGATAAATTGGCAGATATTGCAATGAACTGATGGAAAGGGGCAAAATAGGATGGACAACATGCTGACTTGCACGGAAAACCGAGAGCTTTCGTGGCTGCGGTTCAACGAGCGAGTGCTGGAAGAGGCGGAGGATGAGCGCGTACCGCTGTGCGAACGTCTGTCGTTCCTCTCGATTTTCCAGAGCAATCTGGACGAGTTTTTCATGGTGCGCATCGGCAGCCTGCATGACCAGATGCTGCTGGATAAGGAGGCGCGCGAGAACAAGACGAACACAACATTTATCTGGTGAAACGAATTTTTAAAGCAAGTGGGTACACCAGATCGGAA
>ERZ772886.1333-NODE-1333-length-22186-cov-3.037775_pt1 | contig 22186 bp, 18 predicted proteins | sample MGYA00512128_ERZ772886 | MGnify/ENA primary metagenome ERZ772886 (study PRJEB29015, sample SAMEA2737698) | human gut metagenome | biome: human gut; feature: human-associated habitat; material: faeces | place: China | collected 2012 ... | reverse complement strand
GTGAGCCAGAAGCGGGTCTTGCCCGAGCCGGACGAGCCGATGACACAGGCGTTCAGGTTTCTGGCGTTGGCCGGGATTTTTGGCCGGGTGTTCATGGTCAAAAACTCCGTCCCGGTCAGAATGACATTGTTCTGAAATTTAGGGTCAACAAATGGCTTTATATCTGCCTCTGTACCCCAGCGGGCCGAGCCATATTCCATATCCCGGCGAAACTTCCGGGCCTTCTTGATTTTGGACTGTACCACAAAGTACAGGATCACGGCCCCGGCCACGCCCACGGCGAGGTCAAGGAGCCCCAGCCCCGGCGCATAGCTCTGAAACACCGGGCCGATGGTCTTGACCATGCCGAACAGCTTTTCCCCGAGGTTGGCCCCAGCCGCCATGCGGTAGGCGGTGCCGCACTTGGAGAAAAACCAAAAGGCTATGAGATACGGGAAATATGGAAGTACATATTTCTTGATTTTCTTGCTTACCGTTCTTCCTTCACCGCCTCTCTGGCCCGTTCCTTCTGCTTGGGTCTTGCCGCTATCTGTTCCACGAACTGCCGGAGCTGGCCGAGGATAGACGGCCTTTCCTGACTGCGGCCCATGACCTTTTCCGTGTATTTGGAGAAGGCCGCTGTGATAGCGTCCGCCTGATCTGCCTTGAAGAACAGCAGATAGTGGCCGGGACTGGTCTTGTGAAAGGCGTAGTCCACATGGAACTCCTTGGCGATATGGTCAAAGTCCCTGGGGGCTCCCACCAGCGTCATGGCGCTTTTGGTGCCGTAGTGGTTCATCAGCTTCTTAACGCTCTGCCTGCCGTGGGGCCGTTTTGCCGCCTCATGGTGCTTTTTCATTCCTGCCAGGACTTTTTTGCAGGCTGCCGCCAGCGCCCGCCCCGAGAGTTTGCCCGCTTTGACGGATATGGCAACTGTCCGTTCTTCTACATATTCCTGCATACTGCCTCCTTTCCTCCAAGCAATTTATGGAAACCGGGAGGGCCCCGGGGAGCCGCCCGGATAGTGGAACCTCGGGCCAAGTTGGCCCGAGGTCTACCGTTCCTCGTGGGAAGGCCCCGCCTTCTCCTTGTGAGGAGTAGGTGGGGCCTCCTTAAACTGTTTGATTGCCGCCAGAATAGAATGGGTTTCCTCCTTTTCGTCCCGGGCGTGGACTTTGGAAATACGGTACTCGTCTGGAATATCGTCCAGCCCGGTATAGTGCTCCACAAAGGTACTCCGATTATCCGCCACATAGCCACTGGGAGCGAAGTGGCCGCCGTCATTGATGCGAATATCTCGCCCGTATGCCTCATAGTCGATGTAGTCAATCAGGTGTTCAGGCACCTGCATAGCCTCAAAATCCTGAATATACATACGGCCCAGTTCTTCTTCGTTGTTGACATCGGAGTAAAAATCGAAGCAGTCAAGGTTCTGTGTCAGGTTGATTAAGTCCCTGACGCTGCCCGTGTATTCTCCGGCATCCATGACCGCCTCCAGCTTTTCCAGCTCAGCCGGGGTCATTTCTTCCAGAAGATGTGCTAAGTAATTGAGCTCGTCAAGGCTTTCATATTCCCCGAGATGGTCAGTCAGCCCCAGAATATCGCTGTCATAGTCGGTAATGAAATACTCCTCATACTGTTTTCCGTCTATACCAATCCGGGAAAAGAGGGCCTGCACTTCCTCAACAGTCGTAGGAAATTTCAGATATTCCCCAGCCCCGGCCCCTCGCTCCGGGTAGAGCCCCAGATTGGTAACATAGGCTTCAAACATCGTGGCGGCCCTGCTGGTTGACCGTCAGGATACCGTCAAGGGTGGTGGCCGTGATATTCAGCCGCTTGGCTACGGCAATATCGTTTTTCACATCCTCGTCCACTTCGTCACCGCAGACCACAAGCACATGAGAGCGGCGCAGCATATCCCGGCGCATATCAATCCCGTTTTTGTGTTCCTCCGGGATAGCGTCGTTGATGAACAGTGGCAGATAAAGAATAGGGCAAATAGGAGAAAAGCCCGCTTCGTATGCCATGCGGCAATAGCGGGCGGCCAGCTCCATATCGGTATCAGGGTCGCCGCACCATGCGGCGGTAATATACGCTAAAGGTCTTTTCATGGTTTTGTACCTCCGTTTCTACATATTAAAAAAGAGCCAGGCAGAGGAGCCCAACCCCTCCGCCCCTTCCCGTGGGAAGGGGAACGGCTCAAAGGAATATATATCCCCGTCGCTTGCCGCCTGAAAGCATAACCGAGAGAAATCCGTCAAGGGTGCCTCTGGCACCGCCCATGGCGGCTTTGGCCCTTGACTGATTTTCCCGGATATGCTACCCGAAAACCGGCGACGGGGAATATTTAATATCCTTTGAGCTTCGGGGTGCGGGGCAGAGCCCCGCATACTGCCTCGGGCCAAGTTGACCCGAAGAAGCGTTACTTTTCCTGCTGGGCGGCCTTTTTTTCCGGCTTGGCCACTTCCTTCTGCTGACCCTTCCAGTCATCCAACAGCTTGATAATCTGGTCTTTCATTTCCCTCGGAGTGGTTTCCTTCCCGAAGTATTTGCCCAGTTCTGCACCAGTTAAAATCACTTTGTCTACCTCCTTTTTATCCTCCATCATAATCCCGTCGATCACATCGCCATTCAGAACGCCCTTCTGGTCAAGCTCCCTCATGCGTTGGGCCTGCGAGAGCGAAGGGGCCGACTGCTGGCCTTCAATGGCAACGGCGATATACCTCTGATTTTTGGGCTTGATATAAGCCAGCTCCACCGCTGGGGTAAATTTGATTTGCCCGGCGTCCATCATTTTCTGCAAATCAGGAACAAGGTCATTGAGCTTGATATACCGCTGTACTTGTTTGACCGTCATTTTGTTGCGCTCGGCTACGATCTCATTAGAGCGCCGCCCAGCGTCCTTCGGGTCAAGTTGGCCCGAAGTGGCCTCCTTGGCTCCTTGGTGCTTGATGGCCTCCAACTGCATTTTCAGGGCCTTGGCCCGTTCACTCGGCAGGATATTTTCACGCTGGTTGGTATTGTCCTCCACCATCTGCGTGATGGCCTGTTCGTCTGTCAGGTCACGGACGATACAAGGCATATCCACGAAGCCCGCAAGTTCGCTGGCCTTCTGGCGGCGGTGGCCCGATACGATTTCATACCCGCCGTCCTCACGGGGACGGACGATAGCGGGCTGGGTCACGCCCTTATCCCGGACGCTGGACACCATGGCCTTCATTTCCTCGTCATTACGGACTTGGAAGGGATGATTTTTGAAGGCGTGGAGTTCGGACAGCTTGATATAAACAATCTGTTCCTCCTTGCCCGGGCGTGGAGCCTCGGCGGGAGCCGCAGGTGTTTCAGCCTGAACGGGAGCCTTTACCTCGGGCGTAGCCTTGGCGGGCTTGGGAGCCTTGGGAGCTTTCTCCGGTTTCTTGGCGGGAGCGGGTTTCTGCGCCGCCTTATCCTTCTTACTGGGAGCCTCTTTCTGCCCGGGAGAAGCCGTTTTTTCTTTGTCTGCCTTGGGTGGACGGCCTCGGCGTTTCGGGGGCTTGGCCTGTTCCTCCTGCTTGGCCCCGGCCTCCTTGGAAGGAGCGGGAGAAGCCGCCTTTTCCAGGGCTTTTACCTCCTGCTGGGCAGCGGCCTTTTCCGCCGCTTTCTTCTCGGCCATAATTTCAGAGAAGTTAAAGACGGACACGCTGGCGGCTTTCTGTTCCTTGGGAGCGTCAGCGCCTTTCTCCGTCTGGGCGGGTGCCGCCTGCTCGGGAGCCGGGGCCTTATCCGGGGAAACCGCTTCGGGAGCGGTCTGCTCCTGCTTGGGGGCCGGAGTGCCGCCGCCCGTCTCGGGCTGTACCGGTGCAGGGCCAGCGTCCGGCCCGGTCGCGTCAGTCACAATTTTCGATTTTTCATCGGCCATTCGCATTACCTCCTTCTTATTTGATGGCATGAAAAAAGGGCCTGACCATTTTTAGTCAAGCCCCATAGATAGGGATACCTCCTTTCCCTGCCCATGAAAAAACCGCCCTGTGTCTCGATAGGGCGGTAAATTCAGTAGGTTGGCAGTCCATTTTTAGTTGTTTTTATATGTATCCCTTTGTAAACCGACGCAATCATCGCTCTAGAAAACACATCGCCATGCTCTAAAACCTCTTGCGCAAGCGCAAATTGATTCACATTCTTTTCCCCATGCTTATATATCCTCTTTATTTCAATTCCTCCATTTTCGAATTTGTATCGAGCAGGATAAACACGAGAAAACAGTTTGCTCAACAAACATTCTGCTGGCATTTCCTCTTGGGTAAAATTCTCAATCACATATGTAATATTATCGGTACATACACAATCTCTCTGATACATAACCCCATCTTTACCGTTCTCTAAAAGATGGCGCATCGCTATCTTCCAGCATTCATTTGGGTTATTTGATCGAATCTCCAATCTGAATCACTCCCCGATGTTAATCTGAATATCCGTCGGCCGCACAATTTTTTCATCATGGGTGACGACGATCAGGATGCGGTTTTTGCACTGATTTCGAATAGATTCCATGATTGGGCCTTTTGTTTTGTTGTCCAACGAGGCTGTCGGCTCATCGAAAATCAGAACGGATGCATTCGACAGCAATGCACGCGCAATGCCCATTCGTTTTTTCTCTCCATCCGAAAAGGCTACTGTCTCGCTGCTCACGATCGTATCCAAGCCTTCCGGGAGCTTTTCAATCAGCTTATCCAGCTCCAGCAAGCTCAATGTTTCGATAATTTCATCGTCGGTGTGATTTGCACCGGAAAGAAGCAGATTATCCCGTATCGAGCATGCCAGAAATTCCGTGCTCTGGCTTGCAACAGAAACCTGCTCGCGGAAGCTGCGTTCATCGTAACTTTCAATGTCGTTTCCATTGATTTTGATTTCACCCGCTGTTGGTTTTTCAAATCTCAGCAGCAATTTGAGCAGCGATGTCTTGCCTGATCCTGAGTTGCCGCGGATGACAACCGTATCGCCGGAAGCAAACCGATAGGAAAGATGGTCGAATAAGCATTTTCCGGTCTCTTCATACTGGAACTTAACATCATCCAATTCCAGCGAAGTGGCGTTTCCACACTTTCTTCCAGCTTCCTCCTGATTCCGTTCCGGCAGCAGCAGAATGTCGTCCATGCGCTTTTGATTGCCAATGGATACAAACAGGCTGATAAACCATCTCTGGATTCCAAAGAAAACCGGGGTAAGCCACAAAATGTACGCATTCATTGCGTATATGTCGCCAACCAGCATCTCGCCCGACTGAACCCCTCTCTGCGAAAACACAAGCAGAATGACGATCCGGATAATCTCACAAAGCGCCGTCTGTATATCGGCCAACGCGTTCATCGAAAACATCTTATTTACAGCTTTGGTGTAGTGCTTCTGCCAGGTGGACTCCGATTGCTCAACGTATTCCCCTAATCCGAGAACACGCAAATACGCGCTCGAATAAATCGAATCCGAGGCGATAGAGTTGCCTTTAATCAACGCTTCATTCTTTTGCCGGTTGGCTGTTTCCACAGGCTTTTTCAGGAGCTGCGCGCCAAAAATCTGGAAAATGGAAACGGCGATCAGCAGTATTGCGATGGGGGCGTTGATCTGAGCCATGAATATGAAGCCCACAACGATGGTGGTTGTGTACCAAACCAAGTTGCTCAGCGTGGAGAAGTAGAAATCTGCAATAACAAGAGAACCGTGGATGATTTTATTATAGATCTCCTGATGCGAGGTTTCTGAAACCCAGCGCGTAGGCTGCTGAACTACCTTTTTAATGGTATCGAGCCGGATTTCCTTAATGATATCATATACAAAACGACTCAACCATGTATCAAGAACATACAGAACCAGAACGATCAACGGACACAAAACATAGAAAACGCCGTAAACAGCGGTGTTGGCAGACTGTGCCTGGGCGCCTGTTACGCTGTTGATCAGTCTCTGGAGCATCATTGTCGGGAGCAGCATGAGCGTACTTCTAACTACGCCGGAAAGAATGGACAGAATTACTTTCGGAATATGGAATCTTGCTTTATGGAAAAACAGCTCTAAATATACATCTCTACGCTTCATTAAGTTCACCCCACACTTTTGAAATTTCATCATATGTTCCACTGGCGACTACACGGCCATCATCAAACAGAATGATATGGTCCATGCGGTCGATGTACTTCAGGTTGTGTGTAATCAATACAAGCGTCTGGTCCATTTCAAGGAGATAGGACATGACCTTTTCGACCGCATGATCATCAAGCCCGGTCGTCACTTCATCCAGCAGGAAAAAGTTTCGGTTCACAGACAGGCCCCTTGCAAGGCCGACCAGCTTTTGCTGCCCGCCGGAGAGCTGCACGCCCGTAGGCCCGATAACCGTATCGTATCCATTGGGCAGGTTCATGGCCAGCTTATCCATTCCAAAGCTTTCGATCACCTGCGCCAGCACCCCGCTGTTGACTTCACCCAGCCGCAGGTTGTTCCGAAGCGTGTCGTTCACCAAATATGTAGTGCTCGGGATCGAGGAAACGCTTTTCAGCAATGTCCCCCGATTGGACTCCGTGATCCGCTCCCCGCCCACAAACAAACTGCCTTCTGTGCCTGTCAGCAAACCGGATAGTAGACTCATGGTCGTGCTTTTGCCGCTTCCGGTTTTTCCGACAATCGCAGTTTTCTTTTTATACGGGATAGTGAAAGACACGTTGGAAAGGATATTCACATCGTTGATTCTGTAACTTACGTTGTTGAAGGAAATATCCCCATGCAGCAGATTTTCGCTCACTTCCATCTGCTGCTCGTCTTTTTCGCAGAGCACCTCGTCGATCTCTTTGATCTTAAACCATGTCTTTTTGATGGAGAGATAGATATCGCCAAAATTCTGGATCGGAACGCAGAGGGTCGAAACCAGGCTGACAGCCGTTACAAGCTGGCCGGCCGTAATTGTTCCCGAGGCAAAGCTCGGGATGCTGATGCAAACAATCAGAACCGGGGCAACCGAATTGATGACGCGGGTCAGCGTTTTATAAAAATTGAGGCATATCTTCGACCTTACGGTCGTTTCATTGAACGTATTGTTCTCCTGCTCGAAAGCGTGGATCCGGTCGCCAATTCTCCCGAAGGATTTAAGAAGCGTAAAGTGGTCGACCAAGTCGAAGAAGACACGCGTAAGCCTTTTTTCACTTTCCCGAATGTTGTTGGAATAGCGCTCGCTCATTCTGCCTATCGGCTTCGCTATGATCACGGAAAAAGCATAGATAAACGCAGCGGTAAAAGGATAAATGATATTGATCGAGCCAAGTTTCACGGCTGCCAGCAGACCCGTGGTTAAGCTAATGATAAAACGAATGATTCTCTCGATGGAGAATTCCTGAATATCATAGATATCTTTGCTGCAGATTTGGAAAAGGCCTGTCGGATTTCTCTTTAAAAAAGAGGGATAATTCATCGTGTGAAATTTGCGTATCAACGCGTGATGCAGACTGGTCACAAAGTTGCACGACAAGCGCGTGAGAAAAAACGACAGGAGTATTTTGTCCAGAAAATACGTCAGGGCCGTAATTACAATAAGCGCCAAGAGAGGACGGATAAAAACCGAGGTGATTTGCATGCGGTCGATCACATCGCCAAATTGAACGGACATCTGGACATTCATCAAGGAAAGAAGCGGCATCACAACCGCAATTCCTATAACGAGCATGACATTCTTTTTATTTATAAGAAGCTTTTTCATACAGATGGTTCCTCCAATAATTTCTGATAAACTTTAGAAACCGCATCGTCCAACGTCTTGTTGTTCTCAATGACCTCCCATCCATTTTCCTTGGCCAAGTTATGGTATAACCGATTTACTCGCTTCAACGAAAAGATGTTTTCCGTTTCCTTGACAACCGACCTACTGCTCAATCTTCTTTGAACAATATCCATTTCTGCCGAAATTAAAAAAACGATATCTGGTTTATAGCATAAAGCCAAGCATTCATTAATAAAATCATTCCAAACGAACCATGTTTTGTCATATACTTCCTGACACATTGTCCATCGATCAACCAGAACATAATCAAAAGAGCTATACGCTTCCTTGATCTTCTCCGACGTCTTCAAGAGATCCAATGCTAACGCTTCCGCAATTTTTTGATTAAGTTCTCGTTGCTGCTGTTTGTCCTTCTGGCTATAAGTATCTCTAATCATTCTCAACACTTTAGCTATTTCAGTATCCCCGGACTCTGGCTTGATTTTAGCAACCTTCTTCCCTCGCTCAACAAGAATACTATAGATAGAGTTAAGGATACTAGTTTTACCTACACCATCCATCCCTACGAATGCAATTAGTTTCATAATATCAACCTACTGCTGTAACCACAGTGCTCCCCTTTACATATTTGTGCGTCCTTCGATCCCTAAATCTGAAACTGTCCGGTAACCGTCAAGATAGAGCCCAATAATATCTGTCCTTCCAACACCACAATACATCGCGATACTTTATCTTAACAAAGCCTTCACCCTAAGCAACTAGGAAGAGATCAAAAGGATATGATATGGTTGTATATTGGCTTTGAGACTTCATTTTTCCAACGGACAACTCCGCCCACAAGATATTCAAATTCTTGGAGGGATATATCTCCAAAAATGAACTTACCAAATTGAAAAATTTCATAATCCGGGTGTTTGCGAAGAAAAACTTCGAGACTATTTATCATGGAATCCCGATATTGATTTGTGCCCCGTTTATGTGCAATATGATAATTCTTCGCCATATCATTTAATACAAATTGGTAGCCTGACTTGAATAGACGATATCCAAACTCAAAATGTTCGAATCCCCATCCCTGAAAATCCTCATCAAATTTTTGAGCTGTAGTCTTACTAATAGACATATTACCAGAAAGAGTTGAAATCCAGGGAACCGCACTCATACATTCGCCATCCGCATCAAATAGATTCCGAATAGTAGAATAATAAGTTGCCGGACGAATTATTTGTTTCTTAGATAGATCATAGGGGGATTTCGATATGTTTTCATAAACCCCGCCAATACATACTATCTTTGGAACAAGCTTCTTTCTATGGAAATCAAGGTGTCTTTGCAGAAAGTCAGCACAAGGATATCTATCTGCATCACAAAATACAATAATTTCCCCCGTATTCTTTTCTATGCCTACATTACGAGAGTAACTCCGTCCTCTATTTATTGCGTTTTTTATGTAGATGACATCCATTTTATCCTTGAAATTATCAACGACCGTATCACAAGGTTCGTCAGAACAATCATCAACCACAATAAGTTCAAAGCTTTCATCTACAATCTGCCTTGAAAAGAAATCCAAAGTAAGCTGCAACTGTCGTTTCTGATTATATACTGGAATAACAACACTAATCATCGTCTCTCCCCATTTCATTGTATGAAACTCCAACAGCATGAAGGATTAACGCAAACACCGCTAATCCTCGAAACAAATCTCGACATGGTGCCAGAAGTACTTCTTTGTATGTAATCTGAACGTCTGCGTATTTTTTACGGAATGCAAATATCTGCAATTCCGGAGGCACTATTTTGACTACAAGCCAAACCAGGAAAAAGTATAGTGTTATCAACGAGCTAAAAAGCGAAAGCAGCGCCAGAACTGCCAGAAGAAGATGAGATATCCACGAAAGGAAATCAAAAACAATGCTGAAAAAGAGGAAAGTCTTCTCCGCCGCACTTATTACACTGTAGTGTTGAAAACTAAAAAGGGTTTTCATGCAAACAAACGGAGCCTTAATCCAATTCCCTGCTTGGAAAAAGAGCATTTTCACACTATTTGTTACATTACAGTAATCCTTTGTAACCATAGGTTCGATACTTTCACCAAGCAACGCTACCTTAATCCCAATCGGGACGTCTTCATTTGGTTCCGGGAACAAACCGATCTGTTTCAAAAAAGCGACTCTGAAACACATTCCATGACCTACACAGTAGCAGAACGGAGAAATCCCACGCTTTTTCGCTTTTTTCACTATGTGCTTATAGAAACCCAGATCAACTCCTAACGCAAGAGACATAAGTTCTTGGAACATCGTGAAGCTAAACACATCATAAGGAAGACCAAGATACAAGTCATTTGATCTCATATATGTAATACAATTCAATTTGTTGGAACGCAGCAAAAATTGCAGTACACAAGTACACGGGATATCCCTTGATTGCAGCCCCACGTCTTCCGCACGATATATAGGAATAATTGCCTGTCTTGAATCAGGATCTCGCGATAAAAGTTCAATTATAGCCTGCCAAGAATTCATCGAATTCTGTTTGTCACCAAAGATTCTAGGCCCATATGCACCATGAGCCGTTATTCCATCGTCAGAAAAGTTCGGATAAATCTTGCTATAATACTGCATGATTTTAACTGAGTTGCTTCCCCTTAAGTACCACAAGAATTCACCAACCGCAAACGACAGAGACATTTTACGTCCTGTATTTCCAAGAATACGTTTTCTTGGGTCTTTAATTTCAAAGCCCTCACCAATTAATTCCTTAATTAAAAGTCCCCTTGGCACCGCTGTCTGTGCATTTCTAATCTTGTCCGCATAATAAACATAAACATCATCAATAGATTCAAATTGCTTCATGTTATACCTCCGTTAAATCAATTTTCTATACTATATGGTATTAAGGAAAAACTACCATTACTGCTTTAACTACAAATTTCTTATTTTATCTTAAAGTACAGTATAATATTGTTTTACCCGTTTTATTTTTCCATTGTATGTTTTCGGTATTTGTCTTACCTGATTTACCTCAGAGATCTTTACCTGTCCAAACGAGCAACTACAAAACCTCATAAATTCGTGTTTACAAAAATTGTTATTGACTACAATATCCGCAACAACACGTTCACCTAACAAATCATCAGGTTTCCCATAGACTATACATTCATCCACTCCATCGAAGTTATTGATTATATTTTCGTATTCTTCTGGATAAACATTGATGCCTCCACAGATAATGATATTTTTTCTCTGCCCACTATGAAGAGATATCCCGCTTCGTCCTGAAATCCAATATCACCCGTCTGGAACCAACCTTCTCTAAGTACTTTAGCTGTCTCTGCCGGGTTTGCGTAATACCCCGTCATCCGACACGGTGACCATATCCAGATCTCCCCGGGGGTTTTTGCCCTTACTTCATTGCCATTTTTGTCAATAATTTTGACTTTTATTTTATCCATGGGTTTTCCCACAGATCCAATTTTATCAGGGTGCTTACTTAAGTTCAGACAGGAAACCCTTGGACCTAATTCTGTCATTCCATATGTTTCTATCAGATCGATATCTTTATATCTATCCAGGAATTCAAAAATTGAACTTCTTTGTATTTTGGCTCCCCCAAAGCATAGGGTTTTTAGCTTATAGAATCCTTCCGGCCGTTTTGACTTAAGCAACATGTATATTTGTGTCGGAACTAAAGTACACGTAGTTACTTGATACTGCAGACAAGTCCGCCAAAAAGACTGTGGCAAAAAAGGGCCACGTTCTATTACAATTGTTCCCCCAACAACGATTGATGCTATGAATTGCGCTGTATGACAATATCCAAAACACATCGGTAAACACACGAGAAACCTTTCATCTGTTTTATACTGCATTTCTTTTATATGCATCTTCGCATTCTTTACAATCGCCTGTTCCGATAATACCACCCGTTTGCCCGTCCCACTTGTCCCTGACGAACCTAAAATAACACTGCATTCATTGAAAAGGATTATCTCATCCTTCTTTATGGAGTTTTGGTTTTCTTCTCCAACAACCAGCAAAGAAAAATTATTCTGACAAGAATCGTCACCAAGTAAGCGTTGACCTGTTATATCTGTTATAACTATATCTATTTCTAGATACGAACATAACGACAACACTTCCTTACGGGATAATTTCTTCGAGGCTAGTGCAACATTTTTCGCAGCACTAACTGCAGCGAAATACGATAAGATAAACTCATATGAATTGTCAAGGTAGATCAGTACATTTTTTCGGGATATTCTCTTGTCCCAAAGATGCTTGGTCTCCAGAACAACATTCCAGAGCCCCGCATAGGTATACGAGATGCCGCGATCAATTACCGCTATCTTTTTACTATCCCTTTTTTCTTCAAGTAAACTAAACAGCCCCATATTCTTTGTATCGCCCTCCCGTTATTTCTTTGCAAACCCAAACACTCTAGAATCTATTGTAAAAATCTGTCCGGTTATACCTCTGACTAGGTCAGAAGACAAAAATAGTACGCAATTAATTAAATCAACAAGATTATTTTCTGTTGGGAACAAACTCAAATAATCTGCTCCAAAGAGGACAAACTTACCTTACAGATCATCCTGTATAAACTACAGGACTACACCAGTATAGAGATCGCGAAAAAAATTGGACTGACGGAAACAGCAGTCCGGCAGCGTATCTCCCGCCTGAAAAAGAAGTTTTTCTCCTAATTTCATGTCACGATCCGGCCTTTTTCCTGGGCTATAGGATGAACGGGGAAAAAGACGTTCACCTGTAGCTTGAAAAATGAACACCAGCCATGCGGGTACGTTCCCGCCTGAGCGAGCGACTGAAAAGTCCGCAGTATGCGGGCTTCGGAAAAAGCGCCAGGACAAGCCCAGCCACAAGCTGCCTCTCTTCTTTGAGACGGCAGCTTGCGTTGTTTGGCTTTGAGCGATTCATTTTGACCGGAAAGAGGGCGCAGTTGCCCTTTTTGCCACAACCTCGGGCGGGGGATTATGATACACGCTATCGTTTGCCCACACGTCAGATGGGCTGGCCGACCTTGGGTTGTAATCAGCAAGACCCCTGGAGAGCCAGTGAACGGCTTGTAAACTGCAAGCCTGCCCGCATGGTTCCCAAGAGGTTGCCGGGGGGCGAGCTGCAAATACGGCACATCAAAATCCACTACTTTATTCAGATTGCCGTTGACGGCGAATCCGTGCGGCGCAGAAAATCTGCGCCGCATTAGTTTGCCGCCAACAGGCCAAGGAGAATGTGCCGAAATGAACAGATCAATTTCAAAAGAGCAGGCCTACGGGGAGATAGAACGGATCTTCCGAACACTTCTGCCTCAAAACGGATTGGCTGTGCGGGAAGAACAAATCGCCCTCTGCTACGCCATGATGGACACCCTGTTTCGAAACAATATCGTCCTATGCGATGCAGGCGTCGGGATCGGCAAAACCTATGCCTATCTGATCGCCTGCATTTTGCTGAAGAAATTCGCACCCCATGTACCCGCCGGTTCCCAGTCCGTGGTGGTCTCCACCTCCAGCGTCGCCTTGCAGGACGCAATCATAGGAGAATACATTCCATTTTTATCCCGGATTTTTCTGGAGAACCGCATCATCTCCAAGCCCATCCGGGCAATAGTGCGAAAAGGCAAGGAACGTTTTGTCTGCGACGCCCGTCTTTCCCAGCGATTGGAAGCTGTGAAAGATAAGAAAAAGAATGCAGAACAGATGGAGGCTCTGCTCTCCTTGCGCACCCATTACGACTTGGACTCCGTCGCCGGCCTCAGCGGATTTGATCGGCGCCAGGTATGCGTCCCAAAAGTCTGCGAAAAAACCTGCCCTTTGAGAAGCACCTGCCGATACCACCAATATCTGAAAGAAGCCAGAAGCGCAGAAGTTTCCATTCAGATCTGCAACCACAACTATCTGCTGGCCGACGCCGCCCACCGTTTGCAGGAAATGCGTCCTCTTCTCAATGATTACCGGGCCCTGGTGATTGACGAGGCCCACAAGCTGCCGGACGCCGCCCGTCAGATGTACGGAAAGAGCCTGGCGACGGAAGACTTCCATGAACTCTGCTCACTGCTGATAAAAGAAAAGCACACCCTTGCGGCCCAGCGGCTGAAAGAAAAGTTTGACGCCTTCGTACAGGCTATGTGCCGGGGCGAACTGCTGGAAGATGCGCAGCGCACTGCATTTGTCCTAACGCCGGAACGGGAAGCAGCCCTTCGGGCTTGCCTCTCTTTTCTCCGGCAGCTTCAGAAACAGCTGGCCCTGCATCTTCCCCGATGGATTCTTTACCGGCTGGGAACGACGGAACAGGTTCTCAACCTCTTTTTCACCGGAGACCGCAAATACATTCTCTACATCCAATACGATCGGAGCGGAACCCCCAGTCTGTGCGCTGCCAGCCGGGAGATGCCGGAACTTCTGTCCAAGGCGCTGTGGATGAAATCCACACCCGCCATTTTGACTTCCGGCACCCTCATGGCCGGCGGCAGCTTCGACAGGACCCGGCAGCTTATGGGGCTGTCCGCAAACCAGCGACTGGAAGATTTCGTCGCGGTTTCGCCTTTCAATTATGAAGAAAACTGCCTGTTATACTTTCCCGAGGACCAGCCGAAATTGTCAATGGGCAGTGAACAGGAAGTCAAGTATCTGGCGGAGCAGATCTGTAGGTTAGCAGAAACTACCTGTGGCCATACGCTGGTGCTTTTTACCTCTTATTCCCTGATGGGCGCTGTCTACAATCAGGTGAAGGAGCAATTATCCTTCCCGCTTATGGAAGTATGGCGGCACGCGCAGGACGTCATCCACCAGTTTAAGCAAGCGCCAAACGCCGTGCTGTTCGCAGCAGGCTCCTGTTGGGAAGGTGTGGATTTCCCCGGCGATATGGTGTCTTCACTGATCATCGTGCGTCTGCCCTTCCCTGTTCCCGATCCATTGAGCGAAGCGGAGCGGGAGCGGTATCCCACCTTACAGGATTACATCCGGACAGTAGTCATACCGGATATGCAGGTAAAGCTTCGGCAGGGATTCGGTCGGGCCATTCGCACCGAGACAGATACATGCGTGGTAAGCATTCTGGACTATCGGGCAGCCCCCGGAAAGCGGTATCACCGGGCTGTGCTGGACGCCCTGCCAGACCTTCGGATCACCGGAAAATCGAAGACGTAAAAGAATTCATCCGGGCAAAGAAAAGCCCGGATTATTTTATGCACTAGGAGATTCGATCATGGGAAATCCACTTGACCCTGTAATGCCGAGTGAACGGCTGATAAATGAAATAAAGTATTACGTTACATACACTTTTCTGAAAAGACTATGCGAGCAGGGAAAATTAACGCTGGATAACTGTCGGCAGACGAATGTTGCTATTGCCGAAAAGTACGGCGTCTTGCAGTGCCATATTTAGCGGTTGTCGTGATAGCTATCCAGAACCGGTTGTGGTAGTCTTTGGTATGACAAAAGAATGTCCAGCCGAAAAGGAGTGGCAAAAATGCCAGAAGTTAAAATCATACAACCTATAGTCGAACAGGCAAAAAAGCTGCGGGTTGCAGCTTATGCCCGTGTGAGCAGTGATTCAGTGGATCAGCTGAATTCCTTTGCCACTCAGGTGGCCTATTACACGGACTTCATCCAATCCAAAGACGAATGGGAGTTTGCCGGCCTTTATGCTGACGAAGCAGTTTCCGGCACCACAGCCGACAAGCGGAACGATCTTCAGCGTCTGCTGGCCGACTGCCGTGCCGGAAAAATTGACCGCATTCTGGTCAAATCCATTTCCAGATTTGCCCGCAATACCCTTGACTGCATTCAGACGGTGCGGGAGCTCAAACAGCTTGGTATCGCGGTGGAATTTGAAAAAGAGCAAATCGATACCGGGAATATGGGCAGCGAAATGCTCTTAAGTATTCTGGGATCTGCCGCACAGGAGGAATCCCTCTCTATTTCGAAGAACTTGAAGTGGAGCTACCGGCGCCGGATGAAATCCGGCGATTTTATTACCTGCAGCGCCCCACTCGGCTATTACCTGAAAAATGGAACATTGATTCCTGATCCACAGGAAGTCCCGATTGTTGAATACATCTTCAGCAGTTATCTCACAGGAAGGAGCCTGAAAGAAATTGCGACAGAGCTCAGTACAATGGAAGTGGGAATTGCTGACAAAAAAAGCGAGAGATGGCATCGATCGACCATTCGATATATTCTGGCGAATGAAAAATACATTGGTGATTCACTGGTACAGAAATGGTTTACGCCCGATGAGCTTCCGCTAAAACACCAAAAGAACAAAGGCAAAATCTCTCAATACTACATCAAGAATTCTCATCCGGCAATTATCTCACGCGAAATTTTTGAAACTGTGCAACAGCTTCTCAAACAAAGAGTGGAGCAACACTTTTCAAAAACAGCTATCCGCAGTTTCCCTCTCAGCAGAACTATGCAGTGCGCCCTTTGCGGTTCAACCTTTCAGCGCCGTCCCAACACTAAAACTGTTCGGTGGACATGCTATCAGCATTTGCAAAGTAAAGAGTTATGCCCGATGACTATTATAGAGGAGAACGAAGTCTACGGGGCATTCTTAAGTGTATACAACAAACTGTTGGATAACAAAAACTCCATTTTGAAAGCCATGCTGAACCAGCTGTTGGAGCTGCAAGTAAAAACCGTATTCGCAAGGCCGGACATCATGGCGGCCAACGAAAGAATATCTGAACTCGTCAAGCAGAATCATTCTCTCTCAAGGTTGCAGACCAAGGGGTGTATTGATTCTGTTATTTTTATAGAACGAAGCAACCGCAACAACCAAAAAATCGAAGTACTCCGACAAGAGCTGCGGCAGCTTCAAGAACCGGACGAGGTCAGTCGTCTCATCGACAGCACCAAACTGTTATTGGATCTGCTGGAAGACGCCTCTCCTATGCTGGATTTTGAACCTTTCATATTCAAAAGCATGGTGCAGAAAATCGTTGTTTATCCCGAATGGTTTCGTTTTCATCTCATCAACGGATTAATGCTTGACGAAAGGAGATAAGTCTGTGAAGAAAATACGCTACTTCCCCTTTGGATACCGTATGGCCATTGGAAAAATTGAAATTGTCCCGGAAGAACGAGACCTGCTCCAAGACCTATTTGACAGATACCTGAAGGGCGCATCCCTGAAAGCATTGGCAAATTATGCAGAGCAGACCGGAATCAAATTTCGTGATAACTCTGAGCATTGGAACAAAAACATGATCGCCAGAATGTTGGATGATGAGCGCTATCGGAATAATGCTGGATTTCCACCTATCGTTAGCAAAGAAACGGGTTTTGCAGTCACTGCCTTAAGGAGACAGAAAGCCACTTCTCAATATTCCATACAGTTTATAAAGAAGAAACTGGTTTGCTGTGTCTGCAGAGGAAACGTAAACCGTAACGGTAAAAATGCTCCTCGAATACGTTGGGATTGTCCACAATGCGGGCGGTGCTTCGGCCCTATTATCGACGCCGAACTGATGCAGGCAGTCAAAGAGAAGCTGCTGGCCGTTTACCAAAACCCAAAGTTGGCAGAGCCGGATCATTCTCCCCCAAACAGTCTATCCATCCAGGCGGCCCGGTTAGCCAACGAAATCAATCAACTGCTGGATCAACGTGAAGTCCATACAGACGAGCTGATCGCCCTGATCTTGGAATGCGCTGCCGAAAAATACAAGACCTGCGGTATTAAGGGGTCCGACCATCTCACCCTCAAAATGAAAACCCTTTTTCAGGATCATGGCAGCGATCTGGAACTGGACCGGGAGCTTTTCGACCAAACCGTTAAACAGGTTATTCTGCAGCCAGACGGTTCCGTGCAGTTTCTGCTATTGAACGGAAAAATAGTTTGAAGGGAGAGAAATTCCCGTGTCGCAAAAGGTAGTCATGGAAATCCCGGCAAACCCTATGCTGAGCGATTCGCGAAAGAAACGGCGCAATCTGCGGGTTGCGGCCTACTGCCGGGTGAGCACCGAGGAAGAAGAACAGAAAAACAGCTTTGAGGTACAGGTAAGCTATTATACAGACAAAATCACCCATCATGAGGGATGGCAGCTGGCCGGAATTTTCGCGGACGATGGGATCTCAGGCGTCAGCACCAAAAACAGAGAGCAATTCAATAAAATGATTGAACTGTGCAGGAAGAAGAAAATCGATCTCATCCTGACAAAATCTATTTCCCGCTTTGCCCGAAACACCCTAGACTGCATCAAGCACGTGCGGATCCTCAAAAGCTGGGGCATTCCGGTCATTTTCGAGAAAGAAAACATCGACACTTCGAATATGAACAGCGAGATGATCCTGACCTGCCTGAGTTCCTTCGCCCAAGCTGAGAGCGAATCCATAAGCGGCAACGTCACAAAGGGCATCCGTATGGGCTATCGGCAGGGACGATTCGGTTTCCGATACAAGAATTTTCTAGGTTATCGCAAAGGGCCGGATGGCGAGCCGGAAATCGTGCCTGAAGAAGCGAAGATCATCCGGCTGATCGCTCAGAATTACTTAAATGGCGACAGTCTGTGTACCATAAAAGCCACTTTGGAGAGCATGGGCGTCCCAACCGCCACCGGCAATAAGAACTGGAGCACGGAAACCATCCGACGCATCCTGCAGAACGAGAAGTACATGGGTGACGTCCTGCTGCAGAAAACCTACACGGCGGATTTCATTGAAGGCAAGATCAAGAAAAACAACGGAGAACTCCCGCAATACTACATCAAGGACAACCATCCGGCCATCATCCCTCGGGAAATGTTTTACCAAATTCAGGAAGAAACCACTCGCAGGAGGAGCAAAAAGCCCGCTAATACCAAGAAAGCCAAGACCAATCGAGGGCGGTTTACTAGCAAATACGCCCTTTCAGAAAGACTTGTCTGCGGGGACTGCGGCAGTTACTTCCGAAGGGTAACCTGGAATATCCATGGGCAAAAGCAAATCGTCTGGCGCTGCATCAGCCGGCTCGAGCTCGGGCCGAAATCCTGTGGAAATTCACCCAGCCTCAAAGAAACCTCCCTCCATGCTGCCATACTGGAAGCCATCCGCTCCCTGATTCATGGACAACAGGAAAAAATGGCCGCGGCACTACAGGATGCCTTGATACGCTGCATTGCCGGAGAAAAGGAAGGAACCAATCCTAACATATTAGAAAGCGAAATCAAGGGATTGGAAACAGAATTTGATCGTCTTCTAATCCTGGCAGTCGATGAAAACGATATTCTGGACTATAAGCTGAAGCAACTCAGCGAAACTATACGTAAGCTAAATCAGCAGAAGAAACAACTCGAACAAACCGCAGAACATTCTAAAGCTATGAAAAGCAAAGTTAACAAAATCATGGAACTAATTTCCTCAGAGGAGCTTGACCTGACAGAATACTCCGACACCCTGGTGTACCGCATCATTGAAAGAATCACCGTACTTTCCAAAGAAGAAATCTGCATCCGTTTTATTGGTGGATTTGAGATTATGCAGCCAATTCACTGAGTAGCAGATATAGAAAAATTCCGGCAGACCATGTGCTGTCGGTGTTTCTCTGTGTCTGATTTTTTGTTGAGAAAAATGGTGATTTGTGGTATAATATCAAATACGACTTAATCGAGTTGATTTAATAATATTATAAGGATGATGAATCATGAGAATATTTATCTCCCATAGCAGTAAGGATAAGGCTCGTTATTGTAATGAAGTAGCTAATAAACTAATTCAGAAGTTAGGTAAGGATTCTATTGTATATGATGAACTTACATTTGAAGCTGGTGAGAAATCGATAGATGAAATTAATCGAACACTTGATTTTACAGATTTATATGTTGTTCTTCTTTCTCAATCTGCAGTCGAAAGTGATTGGGTAAAATACGAGCTTAGCGAAGCACAAAGAAAGTTAGCAGATCGTACCTTGGATAGGATATATCCACTGATTATTGATCCAAAAATAAAGTATTCTGATCAAAGAATACCTATATGGCTCAAGGATTACAATTTAAAATATATTGCTAGACCCGCAAAAGCGGCTAAACTAATTATTGAACGAGCGAAAGATGTAAAATGGTCACGTCACCCCAGTTTTCAATATAGAAACACAATTTTTGTTGGTAGAAATGATTTGGTTAAGGATTTTGAAATACGCATTGATGATTTTGACAAACCGCCAATTAACACTTTTATCGTTAGCGGGCTTCCTAATATTGGACGAAAGAGTCTAGCACGTCATTGTTTAATTAAAGGTACAATTATGCCTCAGTATTATGAATTTTCACAAATATCTTTAAGTTATCAAGAAAGTATCGAGGATTTCATAGTTAAAATTCATGATCTTGGATTTACAGAGGGAAACGAATTGCCCAAGGTTGCAGATAAAACCATGAAAGAAAAAATTGATTTTGCAGTCAGTTTATCAAAAGACCTAGCTAAACTTTCGGAGATTGTACTTATAAAAGATGATGGATGTCTTGTAGATTATAGGGGAAATATTTCTGATTGGTTTAAGTCGATTATATTATCAGAAAACTTATTCAATGGAATGCTTTTTGTCATTATTACCAAATATAAAACTAATTTCGAGTCTGTGCGGAATGTTCATTCTGCGTTCTTTCTAAATGTCCCAGAACTAAGCCTATCTGAAAGGAAAGGATTACTACGCCGTCTGGCTGAAATCAAGCAATTAAATCTTAGTAGGAATGATATGGACTCTATTAGCCAACACCTCACGGGCTATCCTGCACAAGTATATTATGCAGTAGACTTGATAAAGAATCAAGGATTTTCATATTTGCAGAAACAGTATAAGCTTCTATCAGATTATAACGAGCAAGAGGTATCTTCTTTATTAGAAAAATATCGCAACACACAAGCAGTATTTGAAATATTAGCACTAATAAGCAAATATGATGCAATCAGTATTACAATGCTTTATGAAATTCTAAGTGTGACTCCCGGATATTCTGAAGTATACGAGAATTTATTTCAGGAATCTTTCTTTGAACTGGAAGGTGTAAATGGAGAATATGTTAGACTCAACGAAGTGATTCGCAACTATGTTGCACGTTCTGGAGTAAAAATATTACCGGAACATCGAAAAAGAGCTCAGCAACTGTTTGAAGAAATGTTTTCTAACAATTCGACTACATGGTATAATGCCAATGACTTTTTGTTGGCAATTCGTGAGAATATAAAACAAGGAAAACAAATTGATTTGGATTATATGATCCCATCAGTTTATTTAAAAAGCATGTCGGATTTGTATTCTGATATGCAATATGAGGATGTTGTTAAATTAGCTCGAAGAGCTTTAGAACACACTGACAATATAGATGGGAAAATCATATATGAAACCCGATATCTATTATGCTCTGCATTAGCTAAACTAAAAAATAATGATTTCTTAACAGAGGTTCAATTCCTTGATTATGATGACAAAACATTTTTACAGGCATTCTATTATCGACAAATTGGTAAGACCAATCGTGCATTAGATCGCTTGAACGAGTTACTTGATAAGCGACCTGAAATGTCAAAGGCCAAGAGAGAAAAAGTCCTTGTCTTGAAAAATCTCCAACAGTTTGAAGAAGCGATGGGATTAGCTAAAGAGAATTACTATTTATATTCCGATAATCCGTATCATATTCAAGCATACTTTGACTGTTTAATAAATACCTATTATAAACAACCAGAAGACGATCTCTTATATGAATTGATAGTCAAGCTCGAAAAAATACAAAGTGAAAAGGCACAAAGCATGTACGGTCGATGTCGAGCACTTTATTCCGCATATGTAGAGCAAGACTATGATGTAGCTTTATCACAGATTAATCAGGCAATCTTGGACTTTCCTAGAGACAAGAAGTATGCACTCGTTGTAAAATTTGATATTGCACAACTCTTTAAAAAAATTGATACCATGCAAGAAACTATTAAAGAGTTAGAAGCAGAGGGGACAAATAGTAACACAGTTGTTATCTGTCGGAGCAAATTACTTGTTGCTCAAAATAAGATAGATGAGGCTGTTGAATATTTCTCGAAGAACATTTCGTTCTTTACAGAGGAATCTAAAAAGGTTTTTGGTGAAAGACTTAGGGGGCGTCATGCTTAAGGCAATAGCTTACAAGTAGCAAGCATGAACAGAGGTCGAAATTTGGGACTCAAAAATGAAACAATCCAAATTTGACCTCTTTCTCATGTCATACTTCCAGCATTTAAGCCGTTTGTTTAGGATCGTCCTCTTTTACCAAAACGGGACCTCCAGAAGTACAGCTCAAAAGATACTGTGTAAAAATGAAAACAAATCAAATCCGAATTCGGAATTCTCTTTTTTTCGTGAGTATCTTATTTATATTAAGATACATCCTACTTTATTGTATCTCTTTTTTCCTCTCAAATCTTGTCACCCCCCCCCACATTTTTTTGCTGTTTTTTGTCTGATTCGGAACTATTCGGATCTGTCTCGCATCCGACAAGAC
>ERZ772886.1331-NODE-1331-length-22197-cov-3.988032_pt1 | contig 22197 bp, 21 predicted proteins | sample MGYA00512128_ERZ772886 | MGnify/ENA primary metagenome ERZ772886 (study PRJEB29015, sample SAMEA2737698) | human gut metagenome | biome: human gut; feature: human-associated habitat; material: faeces | place: China | collected 2012 ... | reverse complement strand
GAACGCGCCAAAATTGGTGATGGACTTGACTTTTCCCTCTAAAACGGCTCCGACGGTTAACTCCATAGATGCTATGTTTCCTCCAAAATTATTTCAGGCGCAGCGGTGTGCTGCTGCCGGTTTTCAATTTCCGCTGCCGGGCTGGATGATGACCGCGTCGGGGTCTACAAGCCCCAGCTCCTCTGAGGCAATGGCCCGGATGGCCTCGTCCGACTCCATATCGGTCAGGCGCTCCTGCAGGCGGCGATTCTGCCCTGCGGTCTGAGCGGCCAGAGTCCGGGTGTCCGCGATCTGGGACTGTACGCTCAGCCTGACCCAGCTCAGGGCCGCCAAGGCCAGCATGGAAAATACCACCAGACTGAGGATCAGGACCTTCAACAGCGGCGTTGAGCGGTTCCAGACGATCCTGGTGCTGCCGATTTTTATGGACGACTCTTGCATTGGGCTTCCCTCCCCGGTTCAGCGAATTCTTCCGTCCTATTGTAACCCATTTTCCGGCAGATGCAAACACATTTTTTGCGATTTTAAAAATTTTTTTCGGGACAGACAAAAATACACCGGCCATGGCCTTCAGAAGAGACCAAAACCCATAAAACACCGGCTGCAGCACCGCACCCAGGCTTTTATCCGCGGCCCAAAAGCCGGGAAGCATCGCTGCGGCACAGCCAAGCCGCAGGTCTCCGCCGCAAACGCCAAAATTCAGCCAGCAGAGCCCCGCTCCCGTCATCAGCACAAACAGCGGGTCCCCTCGTTTTCCCAGGGGCCGCAGGAAGCCCCACAGCAGCCCCAGAGCCGCGCCAAGCAGAAAGGCCGCGCCAAGCATCGTCCCCATTAGCCCAGCAGCCTTTGCAGGAAGGAGCCGCTCTGCCGGGGGGCCTCGTAGCTCAATGCGCTGATCGTGCCCTCCACCGTTACCCTTCCCCCTTCCACGGACAGCTCTTTCAATTGCAGCTGCTCCCCCTGGACCGTCAGCGTCCCCATATCCGTCTGCAAAACCACCGCGTCCTCGTCAAACCGGACCACCTCCGTGACACCCGTAACACTGAGGCTCTTCCGTTCGGTCAGCCGCAGGCTGTGGCTCTCCTGAACCAATCCGCCACCCCCTTTTGGAAGCAGTATATGCCCCCGCTCCCCTGCCCAGAACCGAACATTTCCTTCGGCAATCGTTGACAGGCCGGGCAAAACGGGGTAAAATATTTCTAGAAACGGAAAGGTGTGAGCGCTATGAAGAAAAAGGATGTTCAGAGCATGGTGCGGCTGATGCTGACGCCGGTGCTGATGGTGATCCTGGGCATTGTTCTGGTGGTACGGCCGGACTCTGCCTCGGCTCTTGTGGGCAAGGTCCTGGGCTGGGTCCTGCTGGTGGTGGGCATTGGCCTGCTGGTGGAATCCATTGCCGTGAAGGAGCTGACCACCAGCAGGATCCTGTTTGTGGTGGTGGCGGCTGCTCTGGGCCTGTGGCTGGTGCGCAATCCCCTGCGTCTTGCGGCTGCTCTGGGCCGAGTCGCCGGGCTGCTGATCCTGGTGCGGGCCGTACAGGATATCATCAACGCCGCCCGCTGGAAGTGCGGCATGAAGTATGCCCTGCTGTCTGCCATCATCGGCGGGCTGCTGATCCTGCTGCCCATGACCACCTCCCGGGCGGTTTGGGTCATTGTAGGCCTGCTGGTCATTGTGGTGGGAGTGCTCATGGCCATTGACCGTCTGAAGCCCGGAAAGCTCCTGGGCGACGGCGGCAATATCATCGACGCCCAATGAGATACGCCTGCTGCTCTCTGGACGGGCGCGGCGGCCATGAGGCCGGTTGGGCCCTCCTGCGGCAGCTCTATCTGGAGGAGACCGGCCAGCCCCTGCCCCCTGTCCGGCTGACCAAACGGGGCAAACCCTATTTTCCGGACAGCCCCTATCACTTCTCCATATCCCACACCCGCCGCCATGCCGCCTGCGTTCTGGGAAAGTACCCTGTGGGCCTGGACCTGGAGGAGCTGAACCGCCCTATCCGGCTGGAAACCGCCAGAAGGGTGCTCTCCCCTGCGGAATACGCCCAATTCGAAGCCGCCCCAGACAAACGCCGGGCATTTCTGACCTTCTGGGTGCTGAAGGAGGCCCGGGTCAAGTGCGACGGTACGGGGCTGCTGGGCTTTCCAAATCGGACGGACTTTACCCTCCAGGACCCCCGTGTCTGGGAATGGGACGGATGCCTTGCGGCCATGATCGTTGAGAAAGGATAGAAAAATGCTGTTTGATACCCACGCCCATATGGATGACCGGGCCTTTGATGCGGACCGGACAGAGCTTCTGACCACTTCCCTGCCCCAGGCAGGCATTGCACTGCTGATGAACCCCGGATGTTCCGCCGCCTCCTCCGAGGCGGCGGCAGCTCTGGCCCGGGAATACGACTACATCTATGCCGCCGTCGGCTCCCATCCGGACGCGGCGGACGAGGTAAACGACGCCGTGCTGGACTGCTACCGGCAGCTGTGCCGGGAAAACCCAAAAATAAAGGCCGTTGGAGAGATTGGCCTGGATTATCACTATGAGGACATTCCACGGGACATCCAGAAAAAGGCCTTCGTGGCCCAGATGGAGTTGGCCCGGGAGCTAAATAAGCCCGTCATCGTCCACGAGCGGGAGGCACACCAGGACGGCATGGACGTCGTCACCGCCTTCCCGGAGGTGACGGGGGTGTTCCACTGCTTCTCCGGGTCTGCGGAAATGGCAAAATGGCTGGTTGCCCGGGGCTGGTACGTAGGCTTTACGGGGGTGCTGACTTTCAAAAACGCCCGCCGTGCCCTGGAAGCCGCCGCAGCAGTCCCCCGGGACCGGGTGGTCATTGAGACGGACTGCCCCTATATGTCCCCGGAGCCCTTCCGGGGCAAGCGCAACGACCCCACCCGGCTCTACCGCATGGCCGAGGCCCTGGCGAGCCTCTGGAGCGTAAGCCCGGAGGAGGCCCAGGCCCTTACCTTCGAAAACGGGAAAAGGCTATATGGGATTTGAAATCTATTGAAAACCTACGCAACCAATCGTATAATAGGGCACAAACCAACAACAGGAGAGAACTATGCTGAATCAATTTTCCAGATCGGAGCTGGTCTTTGGCAAGGATGCCATGGAGCGGCTGAAAAACGCCCGGGTTGCCGTGTTTGGCATCGGCGGCGTGGGGGGATATACCGTGGAGGCCCTGGCCCGGTCCGGGGTTGGGGCGCTGGATCTGATCGATGACGACAAGGTCTGCATCACCAACCTGAACCGGCAGATTCTGGCCACCCGCAGCACCGTTGCAAAATACAAGGTGGATGTGGCAAGGGACCGCATTCTGGACATCAATCCCAACTGCCAGGTGACAACTTACCAGACCTTTTTCATGCCGGACACCGCCGACCAGTTCGATTTTTCCCAGTATGACTATGTGGTGGATGCCATCGACACCGTTACCGGCAAGAAGGAGATCATCCTTCGGGCCCGTGCAGCGGGCGTTCCGGTGATCAGCTCCATGGGCGCGGGCAATAAGGTGGAGGCCTCGGCCTTTAAGGTTGCGGATATCTACAAGACCAGCGTGTGCCCCCTGGCCCGGGTCATGCGAAAGATCTGCCGCCAGAACGGCATAGACCACCTGAAGGTGGTCTACTCCGAGGAAAAGCCCATCCGTCCCCTGGAGGACATGGCAATTTCCTGCCGGGCGGACTGCGTCTGCCCTCCTGGCACGGCCCGCAAGTGTACCCAGCGCCGGGACATCCCCGGCTCCACTCCCTTCGCCGTGGCCGCCGCCGGCATGATCATCGCCGGTGAGGTAGTCAAAGACCTGACGGCCTTCGACCGGGGGGACCGCTAAGCACGAACGCATAAGAGAACAGAACCCCCCAGGGAACGTCCGCTCCTGGGGGGTTCATGACGAAATGGCGTATTTTGAAGCCCCGGGAAATGCTGCACCAGCCAAGACACAGGGATGGACGTTGTACATGGGGACAACGAATGGGGCCGTGTCGATCGCCATATAACAGACTCCCTTTTTTGAATACTCAAATATCAGGGCAAAATCAGCCTAATATTTTACGCAACCTCTTTATAGCGGGTATATACATACTCATAGATTTTCTGCCGGTATCTGGAAATGCTGGGTTCGTCATAGCAGGACGGAAGCTCACTCCACAGGGTGTCCCGGATGAGGTTGTCAACGGCGGCTTTGGTTTCCTGCTTGTCTGTCCAGTGGTCAAGCTCTGCGATTTTGGCCTTGACCTTTTGCAGCAGATCAACCGCCACACCCTTTATTTTTTGAATATCCTGCTTGGAGAGACTTTCCGAGAACAGCAGATCATACAGGGACAGTTCCTCGTCGCTGGAAAATCCCTCTCGGACATACCGCTGCTCCTCTTGGTCCATATCTTTGACCAGCTGCATCAGCTCGTCAAAGGTTCTTTCAATGGTAGCCCGATCCTGCTGGCTGTTGTAGTCTTCGATGATTGCCTGATAGCGTTCGTCATATTGGATGCGGTCAGGGTTATTAAACAGCATAGAATCCAGGCGGACACGAATCAATTCGTCCAAATCCTTCATCACAAGATTCTTTTTCTTCGCTCTGGCAAATTCCCGCCGAAGCAGGTCAAAGTCGATTTTGCTGATGTCAAATTGTCTGGACGGAACAATTCCCTCGGCGGCCTGCTCTACCCGAATGTAGTCATTGAGGATATTGTTGATTTCCACCATCAAATCTACGTTGGAGGCGGACCTCCGTTTTTTCTTCAATTCCCCATAAATTGCCGCAATCGCCTCATAACGCTTTCGCACATCCGGTGCAATATCCTCCCGGTCTGCGTATTTCATGAGCCGAAGCAGCTCGGAAGCGTAGGTCTGGAAGGTCTTCTTTTCCTCGATGGTATCAGAAACTGCGTTGGCCGCCGTTTGCAGCAGCGCCAGCTTTTCAAAGCCCGCTGCCGAAATCAGCTGCCCCAAGTCAAAACCGTGTTCGTTCAGAAATTGCTCCGCTGCCCCAATGGTTTCCTGAATTCTGGCAATCAGCTTTTCTTTATCCACCGTTGGGTCGGTTCCGCTGTTGCCATCCACATTGGCGGTGTAATCCGCCAGGGCTTTCCGAAGTGCCTTGACAATGCCAATATAGTCTATAATCAGACCGTTGCTCTTCCCTTCGGCTGCCCGGTTTGCTCGGGCAATGGTCTGCATCAGCGTGTGAGCCTTTAGGGGTTTATCCAAATACAGGCAGGACAGGCACTTCACGTCAAAGCCCGTCAGCCACATAGCGCAGACGAAGACAACCCGAAGTGGATTCGCGGAATCCTTGAATTCCTTGTCCAGTTCCCGCTTTTCCATCTTTTCCCGGTGGTATTGAATATCCAGATTCCATTTTCGGAAGGTTTGCATCTCGTTCTGCTCCTGGCTGATGACCACGGCCATTTCCGTTTCCATCATCCATTGCAGCTTTCGTTCCAGCTCCTGGGCCTCCTGCTGAGTAGCCTGCTTGATGTGGCCTTTCAACGCCGCGATTTCCTCTGCCCAGTATTTCTGAACCATATCATACATGCGAACGCAAGTTACTTTGTTCAGGCAGACAAACATAGCTTTGCCGCTTGTCCACAAGTCGGAATAGTGCTTTACAAAATCTCGGGCAATAGCCTCCAGACGGGGAGCCGCCGTCAGAATATGGATTTCCTTGGCAAACTCCGCCTCCAACTTGTCCTGCTGGTCAACGTCCAGGTCTGCCCGCTCAATGGCATCCAGAATCCGATCTGTGATTTCCGGATTGTCCTTGATATCCAATATCTTGTCGCCGCGGTTTTCGTAGTACAGCGGCACCGTTGCCCCGTCCTCGACCGCTCGCTTGAAATCGTATACGGATATGTAGCCGCCGAAGGTGCGCTCGGTAATATTGTCATTGGACAGCAGCGGGGTCCCGGTAAAACCGATACGGGAAGCCGTGGGAAGCAGCCGGACCATATTGTCCGCAAAAATGCCATATTGGCTGCGGTGGGCCTCGTCGGACATAATGAGAATATCATGGTCCGGGTAGATCGGCTCCGTATCCGGCTTGTTGAATTTCTGAATCAGGGTAAAGATAAAGCTGGGATTGCCCCGTAGCTTTTGAACCAGGTCGTCCCCGCTGGACGCGATGAATTGGCTTGCTTTTGTCTTGCCCAGCAGGCCGCAGTTTTCAAAGGTATCGCTGATTTGGGTGTTTAGTTCGTCCCGGTCAGTCAGGACAACAATGGTTGGAGAACCGGCAAACTTGCGTCGGATTTTCTGGGCCAGGAACACCATGGAGTAGCTTTTGCCGCTGCCCTGAGTATGCCAGAAAACGCCCAGTTTTCCGTTGTTCAGCTTCCGGCCCTCGTAGGCCTTGACCGCCTCGTTGACTCCGAGATACTGGTGATTCCGGGCGAGAATCTTGGCGGTGTGCCCACCGGAATGGTCATAGAGAATGAAATTTTCCAGCAAATCCAGAAAGTTTTCCTTCTTGCAGATGCCCCGCAGCGTGGTTTCCAGGGCCACACTGCCCTGGTCCTGCTCCGAAAGGCGCTTCCATTCGTGGAAAAATTCATATTTGCTCCCCAGAGTACCCACCTTTGCCTCTATCCCGTTGGAGAGAATCAGAAAGGCATTGTAATAAAACAGGTGGGGGATAGTGTCCAAGTAGTCGGTATAGTTGTTTGTATAGGCATCCCGCACATCTACGGTGTTCTTTTTCAGCTCCACAAACAGCAGCGGCAAGCCGTTGACAAAGCCCACAATATCCGTCCGGCGGCGGTACAGGTCTCCGTGGATTTTCAGTTCCTTGATGGCAAGGAAGTGGTTGTTCTCCGGATTTTGGAAGTCAATCACCACGGCGTTCTTCGTCTCCGTCCGGCCGCCGGGCTTCTTCACCGTAACGGGAATGCCGTCCCGAATCAGGAAGTATTTTTCCTCGTTGATTTGCAGCAGAGAGGCAGTGGACAGGTGCCGCTGCATAATTTTCTGGGCTTCTTCCATCTGCCCCGGGGTAATCCACGGATTCAGCCGCAGCAGAGCCTCCCGAAAATACCGGGTCAGCAAAATCTCTTTATAGCTTTTGCGCCCAAAGCTGCCGTCTTCGCCCAGCTTTTCCGTATTGTAGGCAAAGGCAACCTCCCACCCCAGCTCCCGCTCCAGCAGTTGGCCGGCGGATTCCTGGACGAGGATATTTTCGGAATAGTCGTGGCTCATTTTTGCACACTTCCCTGCTTTATAAATTCTTCAAAGCCATTCGGAGCTGTTGCATCACAAGCTGCAAGCATTGCGTCCCTCCGACTTGACCATTGATAGCGATTCTTGCAAATTCTATCTAATTTACTTAAGAAAGAATCGATTTCGGCTGGCAGAGGTGCAAGGTTTCGACTAAGAATATCCAGCGTTTGATGCGTATAGTATGATTGCGAAGTAACAGGCCTTTCAACCCCGTAAAATTGGAGATTATTAATCTGATCCATTTTAACGGCAATGTCTAGATTAGAGGTAGATACCACATAATTTTCAATATGCTGGAAGGTTATCTGGCAGAGAGCTTGGTACTCTTTAACAAGCTTACTTACTGTCAAGGTTGTATAATTAACATTTGCAACAAGTGATATTTCGTTGCGTATAATTCCAGTCAAATATGCAAGTAATTGTCCAGGAACCGTTTGGGAGGGCTTAACAACACATGATTGAATATTCGCTTTCATAATGTGCAATTGAGCAAATATGTATGCTACGTGGGTATAAATCTGGTCTTCTGCATTCTGTTTTTCCAATAGATATTTCTGTACTTCACAAACCAATACGACCAACATACTTGCAAAAGCACCGCCGCATACAGTCAGCACAAAATTATTGGAGAGCCATGGAGTGTTTAACGTTATAAATCTGTTCTCCATATTAAGTGTGATCAAATACGTTATGATTGCGAATATGGCACTGGTTACTGCTGCGAAACGGACAATTTTAACTTGTGTTCTCATAGGCCCTCCTTTGGCAGTCAACAAAATATTCTTTCCATGCACAGCACCCGCACGAGTGAATAATATTGTGTCAACTTGTGAAGATACGATCTATTCCCTCAAAAGCCTATGTTGTTATGCTCCCAGTTTCATTTGCACAATGAGCGTCAGAATTGCAATTCCGAGGTCTGCACCTTTGTCCATAGCAAAGGCAATAATAGGCTTAACCTTTTCCCATTTGCTTTTGCGAGAAATATTTTCCTTGGAAATCGCTTCCAACTCGTTTACCTTTTCAATTGCTTCATTGGTCTGCTCTCTGTTTAATGCGGTCATATCTTCTATTTTCTCGCGAACCTGTTCAAATGTAACGGTAACATTGACATTTGTAGTTACATTGATCTGTTGTGATGGAGTTTCTCCTGCAACAGCGTTCATTTGATACCTAAATGTTTCAAGCTTCGCCTTCATCATTTCCAGATTTTCCCGAACAGATTTCGGAGAATCTTTTAGAGAGCCATACCAAACAGATGTTGCAGCGTTGTTTGCCCACCATAAGCCAACATACCAATTTTTAATACATGCTTGATAGCGCCCGTCTAACTCTCTGTGTAATTTCAGTTGTTCTGAAGCTGGAAGTTCCCCTGAATTCGATATTCTTTGGATGTCGTTGCAGACCATCTCTTTAAATTCTTCTGGAAAAGTCATATTACACCTCAATTTCTCCGCTCATTAGTTTGGCTAGCAAGCGGTCCCTAGTTTCTGTAAGAAGTTCAATTTGTTCTGCCAAGTTGGCAATCTTTTCATCTATGGGAGCAGCAATAGCGTTAAATTTCACAACCAAGTTATTTGTAGGGACAACGAACTTGAGCCCTAAAAGCTCGTCTTTTGAGATGGAGGCGAAAATAGATCCATTTCCCATAATATCATCCTTAAAGAAACGCTCTTTCAGGAGATAGAACAAATAGCTCTGCATACCCGCACGATGGTTGATTGCCGCAAGACCTCGTCCAATAATAATTTTGTGCTTTGTCATATTAAGACGGCCAACCGGCGCACGTACACTGAATAAAATACTTCCCACCTCTGCAATTCTAGCGCCTGAAGTGCTATATGTAGTATCCATTACATATCGCTCTCCGTAACTTCCAACGCCTTGATGGAATGGGAGTCCTTGCTGGTTCTGATTATAGAACTCCGACTTTGGGCTTTGTCCCATAATGATGTATGCAATTTCCGATAGAGCCTGTTGCTGCCACCCCTCCGGTACTCCGTCCACAATCTTCACATTCTCATGCCCCGGGAACCGCAAATCCACAAACCACTCCTTATACAGCCGCTGCGCCGCTTCTTCCAGGAGCTTGATTTGCTTTTGGTTGTTTTCGATGAGGTCGTCATAAGCAGAAAGAATAGCGGCAATCTTTTTTTGGGTATCCATTGGGGGAACCGCAATTTTCATATTCCTCAGGGCTGTCAGACTAACAGTCCTTTGTGCTGCGCCTAGTGCTGCTGCGTCTGCCATCATATAAAAATCTCGGCTCAACATGGTATAATATAAGAAACGGGGGAGAATGGTTTCGTTGGGCCGAAGGATGGCAATGTGTCGTTGAAATACGAAGGGTCTTGTTTCCTTCATATATACAGGGATACCAAAAGAGCCAACAACAGAGTATAGGATATCGTCCTTCTGTGCTTTCCGTTTGCTATCCAATTGGCTGTAATACTCTTGGGAAACAAACATAGTATTTGAAAAATCAAATTGGTTTGTCGCATCAATATTTGCAATGGTTACAAAAGGAATCCCACAATCAGCTTTAGGGGGTGCCTGATGATCGCCATCTGCAATAGATACACAGCAATCACGTAGTTTTTTTATCTCCCACTTCATAGCCCCATCTCCTTCAAATTCTTCGAGATGGTCTCCATCAACGCATTAGACTTCTCCTGCAATTTCAGCAGTTCCTGGTGAATTTCTCCCATCCGCTGGGCAAAGTCTACGCCGTCGTCCTCGGTGGCGGCAACGCCCACATAGGCCCCGGGGGTCAAGGAATAATTTTTCTCTGCAATCTCAGCTCGGGTGGCCACCTTGCACAGGCCGGGAATATCCTGATATTCTCCTTCACCGAACTTTTCATAGAGCCATTGTGCTTCTTTAACAATATTTAAGCACGCACAAATACTCTGCTCGTGAGAAGAAATGACCCCATTCAGCTCTTTCACATACCATTGGACACGAGCAGGTCCCCTTCCGGCTCTGCTTGCAATCAGCTCTTTTACGACCGTTTTCATTTTGTTTTCTTCCAGATAGTCTGCAAACTTTGTTGCTGCCGCCTTTTGCAAACGCAGATAATCGTCCAGCATTTGTTGAATTTCCGCACAAGCATTCAAATTCGAAATTTGCGTAGCCTTTTCCCTAAGCTTTCTGCCCTGTGCATTTGCTTCCCTGTAGAAATCAGGAAGCATTTCCAGTTCAAGTGTTCCTGTCTGGAAATCTACGATTGATGTAACAAAACTTTTTATTCGCTGCGTGTACTCAGCAATCAAGTTTTGATACTTTTCAACCTCTCCCCGATACAGCCACACAATGGCATTCAGATTCTTGAGCTGCCATTCGCTCCACTCGTTCAGCGTCCGGTCTACCACGGTATAGTAATTCCGGGCATCGAGGAACAGCACCTTGTCCCGCAAGTCGGCTTTTTTGCCCTTGTCGAAGAACCAAAGGGAGCAGGGCAGGCTCTTGGTATAGAAAAAATTATTGCCGACACTGACCATGACGTCCACATGCCCAGTTTCCACCAACTTTTGACGGATGTCCCGGTCTTTGTTAGCACTGTCAGTGGCGGAAGAAGCCATGACAAAGCCCGCCCGGCCTGTTTCGTTCAGGTAGGAATAGAAATAGGAAATCCACAGGTAGTTGGCGTTGCCGAATTCCTTATTCTTGTTGATACCCGGCAGACCAAAGGGCAGCCGCCCCGCACTCTGGGCGGATTCGGCGTTCACCTTGTCCACATTGAAGGGCGGATTCGCCATCACATAGTCGCAGCAGCCATCCAGATTGTGGGCATCGTGATAGAAGGTGTTTGCCTCGTCGCCGGACTTAATAATGCCGTTGAGACCATGGACGGCCATGTTCATCAGGCACAGCTTGGCGTTGTACTCCACCTTTTCCTGCCCATAGAAGGTCATGGCAGAGTTGGCCTCCATCCCGGCGGCGTTCACAAAGTCGCCGGTCTGAACAAACATTCCGCCGCTGCCGCAGGCGGGGTCCAGCAGCACACCGCCGGAGGGTTCCAGCACATTGACAATCATTTTGACCAAAGATTTGGGCGTAAAGAACACACCGTCATCCTGCGCAATGTTCTTGGCAAACTTATTGAGGAAGTATTCATAAATGCGGCCAATGACATCCCCGCCCACTTCATCCAGGGCGTTATTGTTGAAAATCCGCAGCAGCTCTCCCAGCAGTTCATCCGAGAATATGGTGTAGTCCTTGGGCAGCACGCCGGTCAGCTGCTCCGACTGGGCTTCTACCAGCTCCATGGCGTTGTTGACCACCTCCCCCAGACTGTTCATGGGGTGGCCGTTCATGCCAATGAGCCCCGCGGTGGAAATGTTGGCAGGAAGATTGACAAGGTATTCATACTGTGCTTCCCTGGGGAGATACAGGGCGCTTTTGGACGCAAAGTCGCTGGCTTCCACTGGCAGCACCCGGCCATTGCGCACAGGCCGGTTTTTGAGAATCTCTGCCTCCACCAGCTTGAAGCGGCTGTAGGCATAGCGCAAAAAGATAAGCCCCAGCACCGGCATACAATATTGGTTAGAGGTCAGCTTCGACCCGGCACGAAGCAGGTCCGCCGATTCCCACAGGTCAGATTCCAATTTCCGAATGTTTACCATTTCTATTTCTCCCTTGCTCATCTGCTGCGCCCTATTGTATGCTTGCTGCAATTTCTGCAATAAACGCTTCAGGCCCTGCGGTTTTCAATGCAACATTATTTTGCTATTATTTTACCATAATTCCATTGCATTGTCCATGGAAAATCATCCTTGCCACAAATCCACATTTGCCCTCCATCATACATAATTCCCCTTTTCCTGCAAATACTTCTACCGGAGTAAACAGCGCTTTGCGCTTCAAAGGAGAAAAGAATATGAAAGCAACAGGCATTGTACGCCGGGTGGACGACCTGGGGAGAATCGTCATTCCGAAGGAGATCCGCAGAACCCTGCGAATCCGGGAGGGCGACCCGTTGCAGACATCATTGACACGGTGGGAAGTGTACTGCTTTTCTATGTTGGGTTTGGCTAAGAGGCGGGGGTGGTAGGGGTACATAGGGACAACGAATGGGGCCGTGGGGATTTGTGAGAAAGAAACAGTGCCGCCCGGTGGGTACGCGAGAGCGACCACTGGGCGGCGTGGGTTTTCAGAAAAGAAAGAAATCATTATGCAAAAACCCCGCCCAATTTCAACCTTGAACGGAGTAATGCGATTATTCGATATGCCTTTGCAGCCAGTTCAAAAGCCCTGTAATGGCGAATTGATCGCGGAGTCCAGCAGTCCTTCATTGCGGATGCCATCACAGCCGCCCGATTCGGCAATCAAGGACGCATGGAGCATCAAGACCTGACGCTTGGTTAATATCCTCACTTGGCCAGTTCCTCATAAACGTGCTTGTTGCGCTGTATTAATTTCTCCGATGCAGCCAGAATGTCATCATCCGTCGCAGCCTGCATGGAATCGGCTTGGTTGAATTCGTAGATGATATAGCGCGGCGCATTGTTTTTCATGATAACCGCTGAACCGTATTGGTCAACCAGCCGTGCAACTTTGGAAAAATTCTGGTTAGCCAGGGAAATGGGAACAATTATGTTTGTGTCGATATTCATATAACAGACCTTCTTTGCTTATAGTATACTCAAATATTAGGATAAAATCAACCTAATATTTTGACTCTTCGCAAACCATTAGAATAAATTTCTGCCAATCGCCGGAAAAATTTTTCGCCAACCATCGGAAAAGCATTGTAGAACCTTTGAGTAGAGGGCAAAGAAAATTGATACCGATCAGATGAAAGCCCTGTCCTTCCTGATGGTTCTGACAGGAACCGTGGGTTACGCGTACCGCCGTCAGGATGGGGTGTACGTTGTTCCCATTGGCTGCCTGAAAAATTAAAGAACGGGGGTAAGCGTCAAACCTCTCCGAGCGCTTGTGGATCTCTTGCCATGAAAATACCCCCGTATCTCAGATAGTATCTGCAAGCTGCATATACTGCCTGCTACTATACGGGAGTATTGTCACATTGCGAGTGCAGATACAAGTTGTGGGGAGGCCCGACGATTACGTTCCATTAGGATCGTCTGTTGCTTTTTCAGATTCCGCTGTTACCTGTGCTTGATGAATTCGGATTAGTTCTTGCATTACATCCAAAATTTTTTTGGATGTAAGAATCTTATAGACCAATTCTTCTACTTCTCCGCGATTATTACAGAATACGAAATAATTTGAATTTGACCCCTGAATGCTTCGTGCGATGCTCTCTTCTAGAGTGAATCGTACCGGATAGATTGCCACCCCATAGCTCATAAAAAACATTCGATATTTGAACCCATCATAACTGGAAGTGTACAAGTAGCATTCAAATTTTTCTTCTTTTTCACCCAGTTTACCCAGACTATCTTGAATATCTATACGTTTTTCTGTTCCAATACTCCCAAGAGCTTCTGTTAGCGATTTCGTCACTGATGTTGCGGCTGTATATGATGTAACATGACCAGTATACTTTTCAATACGCCCATGAACAATGTTGTTAGTGGCTTCGGGTAATTGTCGAAGTATTTCCTCTACAACTTTATTGGGACCGGTCATATCCATTTCAGTAAAGTCTAACAATTCGGTAAAATCCAGCTTTTCACTCATGATTATCCTCCTCTATTTCAAATGTAATTGGCAGGTGGTCGCTAATATCGAGATTAGGGTGTTTATTTGCATCCAATAACGATATTGTAGATGTTTCTGTTAAGATCTGGAGACTATTGTCTACAAATCGTTTTCTTAATGCTGGTCGAATGATCACTTGGTCGAATATATTCCAGTATGTCTCTATAGTATCGGCCGAGTGGTGATAATATGTACCGTATGGCTCCTTAAAATCACCAAGAAAATTCCACATGGGATTATAAAACATGTAGAACTCTTTTCCGGCAATGGTCCTGGATTCTCTAATTGATTCCAAGTATATCGGGATTCCATGAAAATATCGTGCGCTGACACAGCTGTTGTCATATGGATTCAGGTTAAAATCTCCGACAATTATTGTATCTTTGGTATTGATCTTTTTTTCAATTTGAAGAATATCATCGATAACCTGCTGTATATCTATTTCACGTCTTTCTGAGCTGTCCGAATACAACTTGGAATTTAAGTGAACACAACATAAAACCGTTTTTTCGCCAATCACTTGAATTGATGAACGATCCGTTTGTAGGTGGGGGGTTATCTGTAAGCCCGATGCTCCAATAATATGAATTCGCTCACATCCAGTAGTAGGATACTGCTGCATAGAAACCCCACGTACATAAAGTAAATTAATCAATTCGCTTATTGCAGCAGCATACTCCGCCAAGACAACAACAGATATCTGATTTTCAACAATCAAGTCGCATAATATGGGGTTTATATTTGTGTTTTTGTGCGTATTCCAGAATAAGTATTTCATCCGAACCCCTCATACTCGATTCCCATATATTAAAATTTGTGAGAGAACAACTATAAACTTAATTATTTTCTCTATAGCCCCTTCATAATCTCCACGAACCGATCCAGCGTATACGCCCCGTCAATTCCAAACTCCCTGTTCTTAAACACCATAAAGTACCGATAGTTCGCTCCGCACTGGGCCTGCCAGCTGCGGCCTAGCTTTAGCTTGCGTTCGCTGTCGCTGTTGTCCCGGTCATCGCCTTTGTATTCGATAAGTACCAGCTTTCCGGATTTTGTCATCACCATAAAATCGGGGTAATGGTTGATAAACCCGTTCAAGCGGAAGTCCTTCCGCTCGATAATCCGGTGCCACCACTTGACATTTTCCGGTGCAACAACGGCATCGATCAGTTCTGCCTCGCCGTTGTTCATGTCGTTCTTTTCCGCCTCATACAGCGTCTTGGGGATTGCGTCCGTTGTTTCGGCGGGAGTAATCACTGGTGGGAGCACATAGGAATCCCGGCAGACAATCTTTCCGGAATCCAACCAGCGGTAAAACTGTGCTTCCCGGTATTGTTCCTCCAGGCCCGTAATCTTCTCTTGGATCTTTGCGGCGTAGGTTGGAATTGCCGTCTCCATAGCAGCCAGCTCGTCTTCGGTCATACCGCCAACGATTCTGCGTACATAGGCGCTGATTTCAGACGCTGCATAGCGATTGTTCCGATTCAGTCTTCCGCAAATCAAATCCGTGCATTTCTGAATCTTCTGCTCCTGGGGAAGCTTTGCCAGACGGTTGCGGATGAAGCTGCTCAGCTCGCTGTCCGCCCGCTGGTATTTTGGAATTGCCTCGCCCTTTTCTTCTACGTCGAAGCGGTACATTTCCCCGGTCGCCAGCTCAAAGTGCACCTGTGCGTCCTGACCGTTCAGGGAGAACCCTTCGGAGAGGTTTTCCGGCTCCAGAAGCTCAAATTCATCCCCGAATAAATCCGGGACGGAGCGAAGGAAAAACTGAGGAATCCGCAAGGCGGAAGCCTCCTCTTTGAGGTAAGGCTGTATTCCATTCTGTTTCAGCATATCGCCCAGTTCTCCTCCAATAAAGCCTTCGTCCGATTCATTGGCTGCCGCCGTGTAGCTTTCTGCCTGTGCGGTGGCCTGCTGAACCATTGCGGAAACTGCTGTATTTTCCGGCACTGTCGCTTCCAGCGCCGTTTTTACTTCCTGTACGTTGATATCTTCAAACCCATCGTTTTCCGCTGCCTGTGCTACAAGCGGAATTTTCATCTGTTCCGCTTCCGGCGGAAGCTGCGGCGCTTCTACGGTTTCTCCAATCCGGTAGTCCTTCCGGCTGAAGCCCGCCTTGTTCAGGCCGCCCACAATCTTTTCCAATGTGGCGTGGAAATCCACAGAGTTGGTCAGCACATAGGAGGTATTCAGCAGCGGAGATTTATGCTGCATGGCGTATGGCTGCCGCAGAATCCGGCCAAGAATTTGCTCTACGTCCACAGCGGAGGTGCGGTTGGCCAGGGAGGCCAAAATATAGGCAAAGGGGCAGTCCCAGCCCTCTTTCAGGGCGTTCACGGTGATGATATACCGGATCTTGCAATCCCGGCTCATCAAATCCTTGCCTTTGAGATCGTCCACATTGGAGGTCTTGACCGCAATTTCTTCTCCCGGAATCCCCATTTCCACCAGCAGCGACTTGACCTTCTCAAAAGTATCGCTGCTCTCCCCCGTGCGGGGCTGGGCCTGAAACAGGACGATGGGCCGAATGTACTTGCCCCCCGCAGCTTCCGCCGCAATGGCCTCCTGCTCCAGGCTTCCCCGAAGCTGAATGGCATCCTGAATCACGCTCTGCCGGGTGGTGCGGTTGTACACCACCACAGGCAGCTTTACCATATGCTCCTTTTTCAGCGCCCGGGCATCCACATAGGAAAGAATATTGCTATTCTTTCGGGGCGTTGCCGTCAGGTCCAGGACAAAGGAGGGATTCAGATTGTTCAGCATTTCCACGCTGAGGTCAGACCCGGCATTGTGGCTCTCGTCCACAACCACAACCGGCTCCAAATGACGCAATACCTGAATCAGCGCCGTATCCGGGGTATCTGCCAAAAGCGCTTCCGTGTCTTTGAAAAATTCTGCGAAACGATACAGATTCCCGTTTTCCTGATAGACCTTGCGCACATCCTTCTTCTTGCTGTCAATGCGCAGGGAGCTGTAGCTCATGATGCAGACCGTCAGCATTTCCCGCACCGTGTCCGGTGAAAAATTCTGCCCGTTCAGCAGCATTTCCTTGGTGTAGACGCCCACACGCCCGGAAAACTCCTGATCCAGTCTCTGCCGGTAGGGGTGGTTCACATCCGAGAGATTCCGCACCGTCTGGGACAGAATGGAATCGCTGGGCACCAGCCAGACTACCACCTGGGGCTTGCCGGTGGGCAGTGCATCGAAAATCCGCCGGATGGAAGCACAGGCCAGAAAGGTCTTGCCGCCGCCAGTGGGCACCTTCATGCACACGTGGGGCACCTTTGCAATGGAATTGTTGTAGGACGGAACGCCGCCCATTCCCACGGCAACATCCTTTGCAAACCAGTATTCCCGCCACGCGGAGAACAGATTGGTACTGCGGTTGACGCAGTTTAAGTATTCCGAGAGGTCTCGCATGACCTGCTTCTGATAGCTATTTAGTTCCATGCCCTGCCCTCCTTACAGCTTTGTAATATCCCGGGGAATTTTCTTGAAAGTAATGTGATACTTTTCCAGTTCTGTCTCGCTGAGGGTGCAAAGGTCCGCATAAATCACATAGGCCTCTGCCTTGGTTTTGACCGAATGCAGGAATTCCCGGTCCAGAGTCGTAACCGTCTGCTTCTCGTAGTAGAAATAGTAAGCACTGTTTACATGAACGCCCATAAAACAGGGCTCCTCCGGCTTTGCTTCCGGCAGGGGGTGCTTGGTGTCGGTAAAATAAACATACTCCCGAATTTTATCCACGCCCACATTCTCATTGAGCACATCCCCAATCATCAGCGGTTCGCCCAAATCATAGAAGCTGAAATTGCCGCCGGTACCCTCTACGGCATTTTTGCCTTCCCCATGACCTTTGATAACCCGCTTGACCCGTTCGGCGGTAATACTGTCGGCATAGTCCATCATTTCCACAAGAATAAACTTCCGGTGCCCGCCGTCAGCTTTGTTCATGTTCAGGACGGCGTGGGCCGTGGTGCCAGAACCGGCGAAGGAGTCGAGGATAATAGAATCTGGGTCCGATGCAATCTGTAGAACACGCTCAATCAATCGATATGGTTTTGGTGTATTAAATGGCATTTCACCACCAAATATTTGTTTAATCTCCTTTTTTGCATCTTGTGTATGCCCAACACTCTCATATTCCCACAGAGTTTGTGGGACAATTCCATCTGAAACTTCTGCCAAGTACCGCTTAATTCGCGGTCCTCCATCGCCACCCTTCGTCCAGTAAATTCTACCTTCTTGATCATAAGTGCGGAATTTTTCCTCGGATATTACCCAATAACGACCCGATGGAGGGCCCTCGATGATTCTTCCACTTGGACATTTAATTGAGTACAATCCAAGACTGTACGGGTTTCTTGCGGAAAGGTTATCCGACATCCACGGGCCACGGGGGTCATTATCCGGGTTCTTGTAAAGACTATTTTGCTTCTCCGTGCGTGCCATCATGTGTGGAATCCACGCTTCGGACTTTTTTCCAAAAACCATGATGTAATCATGATCTTCCGAAAAATGCTTGGCACTTGACTTCGGAGCATAATTTTTATGCCATATAATATTCGCTATGAAATTGCTTTCTCCAAATATTTCATTGCATATTAACCGCAGTGATGCCGATTCGTTATCATCAATACTGATGAAAATAGCGCCATCCTCAGAAAGCAGCTTTTGCAGCAGTTTGAGCCGCGGGTACATCATGCACAGCCACTTGTCATGACGGCTTAAATCTTCCCCCTCTTTACCAACAGTCTTATGCAGCCATTCTTTCATGCGGGGGTCGTTGACGTTATCGTTATAAACCCACCCCTCATTGCCTGTATTGTACGGTGGATCGATATAGATGCACTTGACGCGCCCCTCATACCGGGGCAGCAGCGCTTTCAGAGCTTCCAGGTTGTCGCCCCGGATGATCATATTCTCGCTGCCGTTGTCTTCCTCGTGCTGCCCGTTCTCGTCAAAGCTATAGTTCCGCTCCAGCACCCGGTAGGGCACATCCAGGTGGTGGTTGACGACTTTCTCTTTTCCAATCCATTCAAGTGTTGGCATGGGTGGCCTCCATTGTATCTATTTGCGTTCGAAACATTTCCAGCATCTTCTGCACAACGATTGTATCCTTACAGTTCTTTACAAACTTATCCATATTATAACCAGGGATTTCCGGAAAGAAAGGTAATTGGCTTTCGTCTACACAACTATAAAGTTCACAATATTCGCTCTTATGGCTTCGCAAATAATCTACGAAAGATTTATACTCATATTCTGAACGGAAAAGCATAACAGCCGACATATACCTATTGAATGAGTATTTTTCGCTTGTCTCCTTGTATTGATAAAACATCAAAAGCCGATACCGCAATTCATTTTGGATAAAGAATCCAAAATTCGAAATACCCATTTTCAAAACATCATCTGCCCTTTGCGGTGCAACAACAAAACTTCTTCCTCCATCAAGGGCTAGCCCCTGGAATTTTTCAATGGCAGTTTGATGGTATTTCAAAGTTATCCACCACCAACTCGGCCGCGTATCTACTTGTCCGAAAATATAGTATTCATAACCTGTAATAAAATCATCTTTTTCACAAATAATGGTATATTCCGGTGAATACTTGTAAAAATATCCCATGTCACAATCTTGTATACATTCCCAATCATTTGGATTTTTTAAGTAAAAGCAAAGCTTTTCAATAGGCGTATCATTTAAGTGAAAGCGTTTACGCCACAGTTGTTCAACATGGTTTATATCTGCTGATCCATTTGCAGGGGTATTGGTATCCATAACACGCGTATAAATGTTGTTCGCATAAAGCTTTTCAAACTTGTCGGTAAGATAAAATGGTGTATTGCAGCTATTTTTTATAATAATTACATCGATATTGGCACCATCATATACCAGATTTTCAACATAAACAACCGGACGAATCCCACCAGCAAACTTTTTGTCTTTCAGAAAGTCAACAATCATTTGCGTGTTCCTTCGGTTTGGATCATCGGTAACATCGCAGGACGAGTAGTTGTGTTCTTCATCAATGCCAACAATGATATAGGCTGTATGATTGCATAGATTGTTAGCCATGCAAATAATATCATGCAACATATCTGCCTTGTTGGTATACCACTGTTTTTTAAAATCCCAGAATTCGCCTTCTTGATGTAACGATATCAATTGTGATATCTCCCTATAAAAGTTAAAGTCTTGCACATTTTCCATATTCTTTTTCTCCAATGCCAACAACATTGCTTAATCACCACTGTCGTGTTATCAAACCACTTCAACATGGTCAATGCAATCTTCTACGCTTCTTTTAATTCCTTTTTTGATTGCAGTGTCGCAAAGGATGCCCCAATAATCCTGTTCCAGATTGGATTTTTCCAAAGATGAAGCAGCAGTTTCTACGCAGTATCTAGCGGGCCGGGCTGGAAAACGGTCTGTAGCTTGCAGCATGTAATCAATCATGGGATATTTTTGCTGCATTTCCCGATCAAGGTATCCGGCCTGCTCGTTCATCCCGCATTGAATCGTCCATTGAATTCTGTCCAGGTCATTTTTCACATCCGCACAGTCATGTGCTTCCATCAGTGCTTTTAATGTCCGCTCTCTCAAATCAGATGCAAAGTAGATTTTTCCCATTTCCGCTGCTCCTTTCATTCGTATATATCTCATTTTACCATAGTTCTTTTGCATTGTCCATGGAAAATCCCCTTATAAAATGCCATCCATAACTTTCTCCCGAATTTTCCACCTGGCAAGCAGTGTCCGTGTGCTACCCGGACGCAAAATTGCTTGTTGGGGAAATCCCCAAGCCCCTAAGATCAGAACTTCGTTCTGGCTGCGCATTTCAAGAAATGCTTCCTGAGAGAATTGAGGAGACGCGGATTTTTATGGGGCATTTACTTCCGCTTCTTCCGATTTCCCTTTCCGTGCACCGTATACGGCACGGATTTTCCCCGCAGGTTATTGGCGCTTTTCAAGTGTGCGGACTTTTTCAGGATGTTGATCTGCGTCAGAAAATTCCTCCTGGGCCAGCTCCAGGGTACGCAGGTACAAGTCATTTTCACCGGGATTGTACTTCTCCATAATCTGCTGCCGGTTGGCTTCCAAAAGGGCGTTCATATCGTGAATCCGCATATCGGCAATGCGGTCAACAAAAATTTCGATATCCACCAGGAACCGCTGAAAATCCTTGTGCAGCGCCAGCTCGGACAGCAGCCGGTTGTTGATGCTCCCGCTTTTCAGCAGCGCAATCATTTCATCGCTCAAATGCAGATCCTGTAAATCTGCGTTTGGGTGATTTTTTGTTTCCGTCAAACCCAGCAGGTAGTCTGTGGAGACACCGTAATATTTTGCAAGGGTCGTGATGCTGAATGGGCTGATATCCTTGAAGTCGTCCGATTCATATTTGCCCAATGCAGATTTGGAGATGCCGGTTTCTGCGGCAAGCTGCTCTAAGGTCAGGTGCCGTTCAATACGCAAATCTTTCAGTTTTTCCTGGATCGTCAGCTTTACATTCATAGTGGCGGCCTCCAAAATCGTTTTCTTTCATTATAGCATATCTGTCTATAAGCGTGGAAATTTTGTGCTTCAAACGTCTTTTCCGTCCTCTGGGATATACGGGAAAGGCGTTTTCTTTTTTATAAAATAACTCCACTGAATGAAATGCAGCTTGACAAGTAAATGACCGTCCGAAAGGGATATGTCCTCCGGGAAAAGCAGCGCCGAGACCCATCAGGCAGCGCGCCAACGGAGACGATACGCCGGGGAAAATCCCGGGCAGGAACCGGTTCGGGGGAGAACGGCACACCTATCCCCATCCATCCCGAGCATCCCAACGGATAGATGGGATGGAACGGGACAGAGAAAATCAACATCACAAAATTATCAATAACATCACAACGCTGCCATCGGCAGGAGAAAACCAATTCGCATGAAAAATACAAATTCTGGAAACAATACCCGCAAGAGGGGGAGCTGATATGGAAATTATTCAGGACGATGCCAAAAAGCTGGTGCAGGTCTGGCTGACCCGGCAGGAAGGGGAGGACAGCGTCGTGCAGGCGCGGCTACAGCCCATGTACGCCCAGTGGAAGCAGCAGAAGTATATGGTGGCTGTGTTCCGCTCCGGGAACGAGGACTTGCGGGAGAGCACTTTGGCGCTGTTGGCCTTCAACAAACGGCGCAGTGCGGAACTGGCGGTGCAGCGGGAGAAAAAGCAGCGGGCGGCTGGGCTGGAACGCTGAATGTCAAACTGAAACGGAGGGGAGAAATTTCCTCCGTTTCTTTTTGGTTTGCCCTTGCAAAGTTCAAATGGTTCA
>ERZ772886.1309-NODE-1309-length-22447-cov-17.169346_pt1 | contig 22447 bp, 18 predicted proteins | sample MGYA00512128_ERZ772886 | MGnify/ENA primary metagenome ERZ772886 (study PRJEB29015, sample SAMEA2737698) | human gut metagenome | biome: human gut; feature: human-associated habitat; material: faeces | place: China | collected 2012 ... | reverse complement strand
GTCGTTCAATGCTAAAATCAAAGCTTTTCGAAGCCAGTTAAGAGGGGTGGCTGATCTGAAGTTCTTCATGTTCAGACTGGCTAGGCTATACGCTTAAAAGAAAGCTTGCCAACCCGGAAAATCCGCTGACCCGCTTTTCGTTTATTATTTGATGCTTATCACATGAAATTATGTATATATGCGGTGCAGCTGACTGATTCTTTTGAGATGGCTGAAGATATTGTGCAGGATTTCTTTATCTATTTTTGGGAGAAGAAATATTATTTGAAAATAAATCAGAATCTTCGTTATTATCTTTATTTGTCTGTGCGGAATGCGGCCATCAATGCTTTGCAGAAAAACAACATGTTGTCTATGGAAGAACTCTCAGGCATTGATATGGGTATTCCTGAAGAGTCTATAGATGAAGAGGAGCAAGAGGAACGAAATAAGTTATTATTGGAAAAACTACAAAAATTACCTCATCAGGAATTACAAGTGGTGAGAGCTGTCATTATGGAAAATAAGAAATATAAAGAAGCTGCTGAGGAACTTCATATTTCTGTGAATACCCTAAAAACTCATCTGACAAGAGCATTGAAACAATTAAGAAAAGAATACAATCTGCACTCACTGTTTTACTAAAATTAAATTTTTCTTCTTTTTCTGTCACCCATTTATTAATTTGGACTCTCTTTTATTAAAAGAAAGTAATCAATGAACAAAGAGAATCCAAAAAAGAACAAAAAGTCTTTTGAATATTATATAGCGCAGCGAAAAGAAGAATTTCGTTGTCAATATGATCATGAACGTTCATGGGAAAACCTGCAATATAAGCTTCAAAAAAGAAAGAATCACCGTCTCAGTTTATATTGTGTAGCAGCCTCGGCAGCTTTTCTTTTTCTTATTTTAGGAGTCAGTCACATATTCTCTCTTCACAATAACACACAAAACAAGGAGGCCGTAGTGGCTGCTGTGGTTTCATTTCCGGAAACAGGCAGCCGCAAGGCTATCCTTACTTTAGAGAATGGAGAAAAAGTGGATCTGTCTGTTAAAAAGGGTACGATTTCTAATGCAAATTCTACTGTAATCAATAATAATGCCAATCAATTATTGACTTATAGAAAAGTGGAAGAGGTTTCTTCAACTCCTCAGATTAATACATTGGCTATTCCAAGAGGAGGGGAATATCAGTTGATTTTATCGGATGGAACAAGGATATGGATGAATGCTGAAAGTCTTTTGCGTTATCCAACTTCTTTCATTGGAGAAAAAAGAGAAGTTTTCCTAGAAGGGGAAGCTTTTTTTGAAGTGGCGAAAGATGCTAAGCACCCCTTTATAGTTCATACAAACAGACATTCGGTGGAGGTACTTGGTACAAGTTTTAATATATCTGCTTATCCTGATTATAAGGTATATACGACTCTTGCAGAAGGGCGTATCAAAGTAAGTACAACTAAAGTTTCGGTTGTGTTAAATCCTGACCAACAAGCGGTTATTGAACCGAATAATGATGATATAGTGACACGTGATGTGCCTGCTTATCTATTTACTTCCTGGGCGAAAGGAAATTATGAGTTTCGTAATACGTCTTTGTCTGAAATTGTTGCCCAACTGTCACGGTGGTATAATGTAGATATCTATTTTAAAAATGAATCTTTGAAAGATAAAAGATTTGCAGGTATCATTTTCAGGGATGAAGAGTTGAATTTTGCTATTGAAGTGATTGAGAGAGTGTCTAATGTACATTTTACTCGCGAAGGAGAAACGATTTACATTGAAGATAAACATGAATGAGAAAGCAAAATGATAGGAGAGAATTGACTTTTTTAAATAATAAATCAACAAACAATTATGAGTACAAAACTTTTGAGCGAAACTATCTGTCGCAAAGGCCTCATGGTGAAATGCTTTGTTGCATTGATAGTGTTTTGTTGTTCGGTGGGCGAAGCGTTTGCCCAAACGGATACTAAGGTGACTATCAATGTAAACAATGTTTTAATCAGAACAGCCTTGGATCAACTGCAAAGGGAAGCAAAGATCCATTTTGTTTACGATGAAGAAAATATTGATTCAGGAAAACGGGTAAGTTTATCTTATACCGAAACTCCTTTGAATGCAGTTTTGGACGATTTTTGTAAACAGACTTCGTTACGATATGAAGTAAAAAGAAATTTAATTCTTATCTTACCTTCAAAGGCTGAGAAAACAACCGGAAAACATGAGCCTTTTTATATGACAGGTGTAGTTACGGATGAAACCGGAGAAAGTATTATTGGGGCTACCATTATGATTGGAGGTACAAGTCAGGGTACTGTAACCGATATAGACGGTCGATATAGTTTGCAGGTTACTCCTGGTGATTTAGTGTCATTTACTTTTGTTGGAATGGCAGATAAAGTAGTCAAGGTACAAGCTGGTAAGAAAGTTGTGAATGTGAAAATGGAAACTAATGCCACTGCATTGGCTGATGTTGTAGTAACTGGCTATCAGACTTTGTCCAAAGAACGGGCAACAGGATCTTATTCTGTGATTTCAGAGAAAAGCACGAAGGGTAAACTGGAAACGGATGTGTTGTCACGTATTGAAGGACTGGTAGCGGGTATAAATAAAACTTCCAGTAACAGTAATGATGTTGTTATTCGTGGTATTACTACTTATATGGGAAATACAAAGCCATTGTATGTAGTTGATGGTATGCCTTATGAAGGTGATTTAGCATCAATAAATCCGACAGATGTACAAAATATAACGGTATTGAAAGATGCTGCTGCAAGTTCTATTTATGGTGCCCGTGCAGCTAATGGTGTAATTGTTATTACAACTAAACGCGGACAGGAAGGTAAAACTAAAGTAAGTTATAATGGTAGTATTAAGTTGTTTCCAAAACCGGATTTTGATTATTTGAATTTGATGAGTAGTTCCGAGCTGGTAGATATGCAGATTGAAGGGTTTGATTATTATCATACGGCTTATGAGAATTTGAATAAGCGTCAAGCTGTAAATCCGGTAGTTGACTTCTTGTATCAGCATGAACGAGGTCAGCTGACAGATAGTCAATTGGCAGATGCTCTGTTACCTTATCGTACAAATGATAATCGTAAACAAATAGAAGATGAATTTGCGCGTGTAGGTATTGTTCATCAACATAATTTAGCTATTTCTGGTGGTTCTAATAAAAATAGATACATGGCTACTGTTAATTATATGGGTGATTATGGTAATCAAAAGTATCAAAGTAAAGATCGTATTGGATTTAGCCTAAAAGATGATGTGGATTTTTTTGATTGGTTATCGGCTGATTTTGGAGTTACAGGAAGCTTTTATCGTTCAAAGGGTGATAATGGAGCAGGTAGTTATAGCAGCTTGATGAGTAGTTATCCTAGTTATTATATGTTAAGGGATTTACAGGGTAATCCACTTAATTTTCAACGTACTAAATCAGATTATGAATTGCAACGTTTGCAAAGTATAGGTTTGATGGATGAAACATATAGTCCGATAAAGAATCGTGCAGAAGAAAGCTATCATAATAATTCCAATTATTATCGTTTGCATGCAGGATTGAATTTTAAACTTCTGGAAGGCCTTAATATTGATCTAAAATATCAGACAGAAGGTACTTATGATAAGAATCGTACTTTATATAGTAATATGTCATATACAGTGCGTAATATGATAAATGATGCAGCTCAATATGATGCGGCAACAGGAAGCCTTACACTGAATGTTCCTAAAGGTGGTCAATTGGATGAAAGCCGTTATGAATCTTATTCATATACAATGCGTGCTCAAGTGAACTTTAATCGTATATTTGGAAAACATGCTATATCTGCGTTGGGCGGTGCTGAACGTCGGTTGGTGCGTCGTACTGGTGCGCAGAATTATTATATGGGATATGATGATAATAGCTTGGGAGTAAAACCTATAAATCCGTTAGCAATGTCTCCTATTAATGGTACTGAAGCTTTGTTGGGGTCGTTTAATTGGGTCTATGGTGAATATAATGCATTGACTCATACAGAAGACCGATATGTTTCTTTTTATGCTAATGGTTCATATACCTTTGACGAACGTTATTCATTAACTGGAAGTATTCGTATCGATCAATCTAATTTATTTGGTACTGATCCTAAATATCAGTATCGTCCGTTGTGGTCCGTTGGTGGTAGTTGGCAGATAGCTAATGAGCCTTTTATGGAAGATTGTATGTGGTTGAATCGTTTGAATTTGCGTATGACTTATGGTGTGGGTGGTAATGTTCCTAAGGATGCAGGGCCGTATATGACTGTGGTTGATAGCGGATATAATGAATGGGTTGGAGATTTTGGTTCGTATATACAGAATCCACCCAACTCTCAACTTCGTTGGGAGAAAACGGCTTCTACCAATGTCGGGATTGATTTTTCAGCATTCAATTCTCGTTTAAGCGGTAGTATTGATTATTATTATAAGAAAACTACGGATTTATTAGGAAATCGTAATGCGGATCCGACGTTGGGTTGGGCAAGTCTATTGCAAAATTATGGCTCGATGTTTAATAGAGGTGTAGAATTGTCATTACAGAGTGTAAATATTCAAAATAAGAATTTTACTTGGGGAACAAATTTAATGTTTAGTTATAATAAAAATGAATTGACAAATTTAGAAGGTACAAAAGAAACGGTTTTTTATTATAGTGCATATAATGTAGCAGCTGTTGGTTATCCTATTAATAGTGTCTTTAGTTATCGTTATGCAGGACTTGATCCGACAAATGGGAATGTGTTGGTGTATAATAAAGAAGGAGAAAAAGTTTCAAAAGTAAGTTCTATTGATGATATGGTATATTCTGGAACTCGTACTCCAAAGTATACGGCATCATTGAAAAATTTCTTCTCTTATCGTGATTTTGATTTTTCATTTATGTTTGTATATTATGGCGGGCATGTGTTACGTGATGTTGTAGCTGGATATATGGGTGGTGCACCAAGTGCGAATCTTACTCGTAAGGCTTTAAACCATTGGAGGAAACCGGGGGATGAAAATATTCCGGGAGTAGCTCCGTCTTTTAATAGGAATATTTATTATACAGATGCGCAGGCATGGTATTCGGCAGACATCCATGTAAAAAAGGCAGATTATATTAAATTGAGAGATATCTCACTGAGTTACAATTTGCCAAAGAATTGGTTGAGGAAATATTTTATAGAATCGGCTGCTGTGACTTGTCAAATTAGTAATGTGTGGTGGTGGGCTGCTAACGGAGATATTGATCCGGAAGCGTATACTACATCGGGATATGGATGGGGAGCATTGACTCTTCCGAATCCTACTACTTATACAATTGGTTTGTCTCTTAATTTTTAAACGATTGAATAGATAAATATGAAATTATATAAATTTTTACTTTGTGCATGTTTGGCGTTACCTGTAATGTCATGTGATGATTATTTGGATATACAACCTAAAGGGATTGTAATTCCGGAAAAGAGTGAAGACTATGAACGTTTATTGAATTATGCTCAATTGCTAAAGGCTTCTGAATCATATCCTAACTTTATGACAGATGATGTTTTCATGCCTTATGAAGATGATATGACTGGAGGATTTGTTTCTCTGGAGTTGCCGAAGCAGCATTTATATGCGTTTAATAGTGAAATCTTTGGAGAAGGAGAGAGTGACGGTCTTTGGGAATACTCTTATAATCGTATTTATTATTATAACGTAGTTATTGATGATATAATGGGGGCTACTCAAGATACTGAAGAACATAAAAAGCAATTGAGGGCTGAAGCATTGGTTGGGCGTGCTTTTGAGTATTTGACTTTGGTTAATGCTTATGCTAACCATTACGATCCGTCGACTGCTGCTACAGATCCTGGCGTTCCATTGATGTTGGATAAAAATATCAATAAAACAAATTTGCAGCGCGCTACAGTGCAGGAAGTATATGATCAAATTAAGGCGGATCTGGATGAGGCTGCTCCTAATTTACCGGAAAGACCGGTGTTGAATGCCTATCGTGCATCTAAGCCGGTGGGGTATGGGATGTTGGCACGTATGTATCTTTATATGGGAGATTACAAAAAAGCTTTGGAGAATGCGGTGATCTCATTACAGAATAATTCAACTTTGATGAGTCTTTTCCCGTATAAAGTAGTGGATCGTGATAAATATATTGGTAGGATTGATGTTCCGGATGGAGATGAGAATCCGGAAAATATTTATATTCGTTTGGCCCCCTGGACTTTTGGATTTAGTGCTACTGCATATGCTTCTGAAGAATTGGCTTCTTTGTATGATCAGGAAAAGGATCAGCGTTATCTGTTGTATTTTACGAAATATTTAGGTGGGATAGATTTGGATTATCCTCTTTGGGCGCCTTATATTTATGCCAACATGGCTATGTCTACCCCGGAAATGTATCTGATAGCAGCAGAGTGTGAAGCTCGTATAGGTAGTAAAGACAAAGCTATGGAATATATTAACACCTTGCGTGATAATCGTATTATTGATAATGTCCCTTTGGTTGCAAGTGATAACAAGGATGCATTGGTAAAAGTCTTGGAGGAAAGAAGACGGGAAATGCCTATGCTTGGCTGTACCCGCTTGATTGACTTGAAACGTTTGAATCGTGAACCTGAATTCGCAAAGACTATTGTGCATGAGGTGAATGGTGTAGAGTACAGATTGGAGCCCAATAGTCCTAAATATATTTTGCCTATTCCACCCTCTGTACTTCGTTTTAATCCTGATATGATTCCTAACATAAGATAAAAGATATTTTAATGAAAAAACTAACGATTATGATGGCAACAGCAGCATTATGCTGTTGCCTGGGTTCCTGTAACAGTGGAACTAAGCAAGAATTGGCGAATACGGTTCATTTGAAAGGCCAGTTGCTTGATATGGGTAGCCAGAATGTGCGTATGAGATTTGACGGAGCAGCATCTATGCTAGGTGACAGCCGGGATATTTTGTTGAAAACGGATGCTGCCGGTTATTTTGATACTACTTTTGTACTTAAAGAGCCGACATATTATACTATCAGCCGCAACACATTGTATCTTACTCCAGGAGATGACATGACTATCAAAGTAACTCAGACAAATACAGAAGCGGAATTCTCGGGAATCGGAGCCGAAGCCAATAATTACATGAAGTTCCGTCTTTTTCCGAAAGGTGGTTCTTATCTGGAAGCCGGTGGTAACTTGCGTGGAGATTTTGTATCCACTAAAGCGTTGGTTGACAGCTTGGCCGCTATACGTATGCATACATTGGATACGTTAAGTAATGTGTCTGATGCATTTAAAAAGCTGGAAACAGCACGGATCAAAGCGGATATTATTAATAGTTATATCTGTTATGCAAGTTATTCAAGGATGTTTGCCGGAGTGAAGACGGAAGAAGAGATGCGGGCTAAATGGAATGAATTTAATGTTTCATTAACTCAGGATGTAACTCCGCTATATAAGGAGATTATGAATGAAGATATGCTGAATGTAGCTGTGGTGCGCGATGTTTTGTCTTATCAGGAAGATTCTACATTAGCTTCTCTTTGGTTTAAGGATATTTCCATTCCTGCGCGTACTACGGAATTATATGCTTGTGCTAAAATAGTCGATAATCTGAGAAATGAAGCTTCAGAACAGACTGTGAACGAGGCGAAGGCATTTTTGCAAACAGTGAAGAATGCTGATTTTGCAACAGAAATTGAAGGAAAGATTGTTCAAGCTTCCAAGTTGCTTCCCGGACAACCTGCCATTGATTTTGAAATGTTGGATGTGGAGGGTAATGTGAAGCATCTTGCAGATTTTAAGGGTAAGGTGATTTATATTGATTTATGGGCGACCTGGTGTGGGCCTTGCATTCAGGAATCTCCGGCATTTGAGGCTTTAGGTAAGAAATATGTGGGTAAGGATATCGTTTTTCTTCCGGTTTCTACAGATACTACAACGAAACCTTGGTTAAGGTATTTGGATGGACATAAGAAAGAATTGACTCAATATCATTCCAATGATGTTGCTTTAAAAGAAAGTTGGGCTATCATGTATATTCCTCGTTTTATTTTGATTGACAAGGATTTCAATATTGTGAATGCATACGCTCCACGTCCGTCAAGTGAAGAGATTGGTACTTTGATTGATTCTGTTCTTAATAAATAGTAAATTTATGATTTATAAAAAATATCTATTATTAGGCGTTTCTTTATGCATGTTAAATGCTTGCAATGAGTCTAAGTCTGTGTCTTTAGAGGGTAGTCTTGATGGAATCCAGGCTGATTCTATCTATTTATATCAAGTAGACAATGAGCATTATGGTAGTGTGAAACTGATTAAATCTATTGCTGTTACCGATGGTAGGTTTGCTTATCCCACTGATTCTGTACAAGCCGGTCTTTATTGTTTCTCTTTGCAGAATATGGAGCGTGGAGAGTATTTACAGCAATACGCTAATTTGTTTTTGGAACCCAAATCCATGCAGCTTACCTTGGGTAAGGATAAGTATGATCAACTGAGTTTACATGCTACAGGGTCTGCATTGCAGGAGCAATACGAAGCCTTGCAAGAAGCGAAATATGTAGCAGGTAATCGTATGGTTCTCGATTCTTTGGATCATATGTTCTATGAAGCTCGTGAAAAAGGGGATCGTGAGGAAATGGAGCGTATCCGGGAGGTTTCCAGTCCTTATTATGAGAGTGCCTCGGAACAGACCCGTAAACTGATAAATGGGGAAATTGCTAAAAATAAAGGCTCATACTTCGGTTTGTATCTTTATTATACTTATCGCTTCCAAAATCATACTTTTAATACAGTTGAGGAGATTGATGAGGCACGTAACTTCATAGGCAGTTTTGATGAGGCGTCCAGGCAAAGTGGTATATATGTAAAAATGCAAGAAGGTTTGGATAAATTTGCTAGGTGTGCTACCGGTAGCGTTGCTCCTGCTATAACAGGAATTGATTTGAAAGGGAATTCTGTCAGTTTGAACGATTTCAAGGGTAAATATGTTCTAGTCGATTTCTGGTTTGCCGGTTGTAGTTGGTGTCGTAAGGAAACTCCTTATCTGTTGAAGACGTACAATGCTTTCAAAGATAAAGGATTTACTATTTATGGTGTGTCTACAGACCGTCGTGAGGAAGATTGGAAAAAGGCTATTGAAGAAGACAAGAGCTATTGGAATCAGGTTCTGTTGCAGAAAGACGACGTGAAGGATGTGTTGGAATCATACTGTATTGTCGGTTTCCCACATATAATTTTAGTAGATCCGGAAGGTAAAATTGTAGCGAAGGAGTTGCGTGGAGATGATCTTTATAATACCGTCGAAAAGTTTGTAAACGGAGCAAAATAAAGAATTGTGTTTTTTAACTCATAAAGCAGTAGGCTGGGAATGTCCGGTCTACTGTTTTTTCTTTTATGGAATATGGTTTTTTTTGAAGGAATGATATGGTTTTATTATAGGTAGTGATGTTCTGTATTGTATTTATTTTTTAAATAAATCTAATGTGTGACCTGTATTTCTTTAATGTTTTTCTTTTGAAGAACATATTGTCTGTCGGATAAGTTAAAAGTTTACCTTTGCAATATAATCAGAGGATGAGATATTGATCTATAATAAATATTATAAATAAAACGCATAGGTATTGTAAGCGTACAATACTTTTTGGTGGTCTCGTTGGATGCTTGTGTTCAGATTTAAGGCGAGGTCACCTTATTCTCGTAGAGAATTTAGATTTTAATTTGAATGATACTTGCTCGCGATGAGTAGGTATCATTTGTTTTTTAGGGGGGGTATTATGGAAATGGAAAATAGGTAGGTCTTTCTCCAAAACGTTGTTGATTGAATAAAACAAGTAAAAGAAAGAATTTCTCTATGTTAAGATAACAGTTTACTTTAAATTCTTAACTTTGTTCCCCTTGAAAAATGATTGTTACAAGATAATTTAACAGCTAAAAATGCAACAATATAAAAGACCGGAAGCTATAAAACGTATGAATGAGCTGGCGGGTAGCCGGAAGCCTTTCCTTTTTATTATAGATTATAAACAGCAGTGTTCCTTGATAGAGGAAATAAGTCGGATTGATTCTACCCGTTGCCGTTATAACTTTAATGGAGTGAAAAATGTGGATACTGTAACAGAAAGTTACAGTGGGCGGATAGACTGGAACTTTGTTCCAATGTCTTTGACAGACTACCGGCAGGCTTTTGAAATCGTAAAACGGAATATTCTGGCAGGTAACAGCTATCTCGCTAATTTGACTTGCAAGGTTCCTGTCAGTACTAATCTTACTTTGGAGGATGTGTTCCGGTACTCCAAAGCGCTTTATAGACTTTGGTTGAAAGATAAACTGGTCTGTTTCTCACCCGAAATTTTTGTTCGTATAGAAGATGGCGAGATAAAATCTTTCCCCATGAAAGGAACGATTGACGCTACCTTACCTAATGCGGAAAAACTGTTGATGGATGATCCTAAGGAAACTGCCGAACATGCTACCATTGTAGATTTGATTCGTAATGATTTGAGTATGGTGGCGGAACAGGTCAGGGTTGTCCGCTATCGTTATTGTGACCGGCTTGAAACCAATAAGGGACCTATCTTTCAGACAAGCTCCGAAATATGTGGTGTCTTGCCCAATGATTACCCGTCGCATATAGGAGATATTATATTTCGTTTGTTACCAGCCGGTTCCATAACCGGAGCGCCCAAATCCAAGACGATGGATATTATTGAAGAAGCGGAAAATTATGAGCGTGGATTTTATACGGGCATAATGGGTTATTGTGACGGCAGGACTTTAGACAGTGCGGTGATGATCCGTTTTTTAGAACAGGAAGGAGAGAATCTTTATTATAAGGCGGGGGGAGGAATTACTTCAAAGAGTGATTTACAAAGTGAATATAATGAAATGATACAGAAGATTTATGTACCCATTTATTGAAACTATACGGATAGAACAAGGAAAAGCGTGTAATTTGTCTTATCATAATGAAAGACTGAACAATACCCTTCATCATTTCTGGCCGGACTGTGCCGGCATAGAATTAGGTGAATACCTGAAATTGACACCGGAGATGAACGGAATGAAATGTAGGGTGATTTATGATGGAGGTGGAATAAAAGAAATTAGTTATGAAGCCTATCAGATGCGTCCGGTACATTCTTTGCAGTTGGTTTATTCGGATGATATAGATTATACTTATAAAAGTACAGACAGGGAAGCTTTAAACCGGCTTTTTGCCTGCCGTGGAGAACGGGATGATATTTTAATTGTCAGACGCGGACTGCTGACCGATACTTCCATAGCTAATATTGCCTTGTTTGATGGTAAGGATTGGTTCACACCTAAATTACCTTTGTTGAGAGGGACTTGCCGTACAGCATTGATTGACAACGGAATTATAAAAGAAAAAGATATCCGGCCGGAAGAACTATCCTCTTATTCTTTTGTTAGGTTATTTAACGCTATGATTAAATGGGGAGCGTTGGAATTTTCTACCGGAACCATTTACGGATAATAAGAAAGAAGGTGGAATTTTGAAGATTTTTGTTTGTTTCCTTAAATAATTTGCTATATTTGCAAAAAAAATATAAATATAGGTAGGGTATGAGATTGCGGACAGTTGCCAAGTTGGGTATGGTGCTATCAGTGGTATTGTTTTGTACGGCTGTGGGCTTTTACGGCTTTGCTAAGTTAAGCCTGACGGATAAGAGTCGTGAGATCAATCTCTTCTCACTTGTACCGGCTGATTGCATCGGTGTGTTGGAGAGTGATAATATTAATTATTTTCTGAATGAATTTCCTCAATTGAACTATTCTGAAGAACTGGGTAATTTCCAGTTTCCCGGTTTGTTTAATTATGTGTTGGGAGGTTTGAACGAATATACCACTAACACTGCTCATGGTCTGAGCAGTAAGATGAGCCGGGTAGTGGTCAGTTTCCATTCTCCGGGTACTCCGCGTGACCAGGTGGTATATTTCCGTATGGGGGCTGATGATAAGGAAACATTGGGAGATATGTTGTTAGAGAGAACTCCGGGAAGTTTTTCACCTAAAAAAGAGAAATACAGAGGAAAAACTATAGCAGTCTATCCATTGGGCAATAATGATTTTCTAGCTGTCTATAGCGAGGCGGGATTCTATGTGGTGAGTTATCAGAAGAGTTTGATAGAGAAAGTGATTGATGCGCGTGAGGATGAAGAGAAAGCATTGAGTAATGATCCCGTGTTTGCCAAAGCGATGCAGAAAAAGAAAACGCATAACTTCCTGACTTTATACGGACGTACGCCGTCTATGCCTTTCTTGCAGGATAACAGTGGCTGTTGGAGTGAGTTTGACTTTCACATGAACAGTGATGTGGTGTACCTCACCGGAGATACTTTTATGCCTGATTCATGCGGCTGTGTGAACCAGATGGCCGAAAAATTGAAGAATATTCCGGATATAAGGGAAGATAGTTTGATTATTTCTGCTGATAAAGATTCCATGGCAAATTATATGGAAGAGGCCTACGAAAGAAATAGCAGGACATTGTTCAATGAATGTGTAGCTAATCTTTCACGTGATGCAGCCTTTATGCTTGTGGCGGACATGAACAAGATTTCCCGCAACCCGGAACGTTTCGAGCCTTATTTGCCGGCATTTCTGTTGGAGAATGCTCCTTTATTCCATTCGTTTATTCTTTCAACCCAATTGTCGGTTGTGAACGACCGGCTTTCCCATATCATGGTACTGACATATAAGGATTAGCGCAACTTATGTCGGTGGAAGTGGGGAGCCACTTTGCTTCTAAAATAAAATAACGAAATAACAGTGAGTGCGGCTCCGAATAGATAGGCCATCTTGAAGGTGGCTATTTCTGCTATATATCCGCCCAACAACATGCCGGCGCCTATACCTACATCCCACGAAGTCAAGTAGGTACTGGTTGCCGTACCACGCTGGTTGTTGGGGGCCAAGTTCACAAACAGCGTGTTATAGGCGGGGAACATGGTTCCAAACCCAATACCTAGTAAAAGAGCTATGGTGAACAGAAAATAAGTGGTCCATTGCAGACTCCATGTTGTCAGCCATCCGCATGAACTCAAACCGAAGAAACAGAAGCAGACCAGATACAGGCCGGTTTCAATAACTTGAGTAACCATTCCCCGGTCTACCAGGCGTCCGGAGAAAAGACGGGAAACTGCCATTCCTAACGCCATGAAGGTGAAGAAGAAACCGGTGGATGCCTGGATACCTATTTGCTTGGCATACATTGCAACGTAATTGGTGGTCATGCCATAAGGGATGGATAGTAATAACAAACTGAAACCTGCCGGTATTCCTTTAAGCAAAATAAAGCGGTCCAATGATATCGGTTCTCGTTTTACAGGAGGTTTGTAGGTGGTCTTTACCAATGAGGCGCATAGAAATCCTATCAGGCAGGAACCTAATGAGCAACAGAAGATAAGCGTATAGTCTGCTCCTGCATCATGCAGGAAGAGTCCGGTCATCGGTCCGATGGACATGGCTATATTGTTTGCCAGCCCATAATATCCTAATCCTTCCCCACGGCGTGAAGAAGGCATGATATCAATGACAATGGTATTTCCGCTGACTGTCACCATGCCGAATGATACTCCGTGTATAATGCGGAATAAAATAAATAAGGTGAGTGTTCCTGCAATGAGATATCCTCCGAAGATGGCGGTAAAAGTGAAATAAGCCAACAGATAAAGTGGTTTGCGGGCAAATGTATCTAACAGATAGCCGGAAAAGGGGCGTATGCACAGGGCGGCAATGGTGTAACAGGAAAGTACGGCCCCTATGGTTGTTTTGTTGGCGTCGAAAACTTCTGCCAGATAGAAAGGCAATACAGGCATCAGTAACCAGAATCCAAAGAATAATAGAAAATTGGCTGCCAGTATTTCTATATAATTTTTGGTAATCAGCTTGTCCTTCATAAGCAATAATGTGCTAATATGTCAATGTATCAATATGCTAATGTGGCAATATGTTAATATGCCAATTGACCGCGTTCTATTCCGCATGGCAATTGGCATATCAGCACATGGTCACATTGACACATTATTAATTGGCTGCTTCGAATTCTTTCAGGAAGCGGGTATCGTTTTCAGAGAATAATCGTAAGTCGTTTACACGATATTTCAAGTTGGTGATGCGTTCAATACCCATACCTAGCGCATAGCCTGAGTAAACTTTGCTGTCAATGCCGTTGGCTTCCAATACATTCGGATCCACCATACCACATCCCAGAATTTCCACCCAGCCTGTGCCTTTACAGAACGGACAACCTTTTCCGCCGCAAATATTACAACTGATATCCATTTCGGCACTTGGTTCGGTGAACGGGAAATAGGACGGACGCAGACGGATTTGAGTATCTTCGCCGAACATTTCTTTGGCAAACAACAGCAATACCTGCTTCAAATCAGTGAATGATACATTCTTGTCAATGTAGAGTGCTTCCACTTGATGGAAGAATGCATGGGCACGATAACTGATCGCTTCATTGCGGTATACACGTCCCGGACAGATGATGCGGATAGGAGGTTGCGAATGTTCCATAGCTCTTGCCTGTACGGAAGAGGTGTGAGTGCGAAGTACGATGTTCTTTTTCACATCTTCCTGATTGGCTTCGATGAAGAAAGTATCTTGCATATCACGTGCAGGATGGTCTTCGGCAAAATTCATGGCAGTGAATACGTGCAAGTCGTCTTCTATTTCGGGACCGTCGGCAATACTGAAGCCCAGCCGATGGAATATATCAATGATTTCATTCTTTACAATGCTCAGCGGGTGGCGTGTTCCCAGTTCGATGGGATAAGCCGTACGGGTAAGATCCATTTCGGCTGCGCTGTTATCTTGGGTTTCGAAAGCTTCTTTCAATGAGGCGATACGCTCCTGAGCCTTGTTCTTCAGCTCGTTCAGTTTCATACCCACCTCTTTTTTCTGCTCGGCAGGTACGTTGCGGAAGTCTGCCATCAACTCATTAATCGCTCCTTTTTTGCTAAGATATTTAATGCGCAAGGCTTCCAATTCTTCCGCATTGGCTGCTTGCAAGCCTTCAATTTCCTGAAGTAATTGTTCTATTTTAGCTAACATAGTTTCTTCTTTATTTTTTAATGACCGCAAAGTTAGCGAATTAAACCCATATATTTTGCTGAAAACTAAAAAAAACGATATTTTTGCATCGATTTTTTCTAAATATAGAAAATGAGAAAACTTATAATCGGAGTTTGTCTGCTTATGCTGATAAGCTCCTGTGGAGGTGGGAAAAAGAAAATGGACCCCTTCGAGACGCTTACTGAGGAGATTGATTCGCTGACTGCAACCCCGGACACAACAGAAGCGATGGCTGCGGTAGAGGAAGAACCAATGGTTCCCGCTACGGCCGACGAAAGTTTTGCCGACTTTTTCTACAATTTTGCCAGTGATGAAAAATTACAATTGTCACGCATCGTGTTCCCTTTGCCGTATTATACAATGGAAAAGAAAGAGCACATTGAAAAGGAGCAATGGAAACACGATCCTTTATTCAGCCGGCAGGATGCCTATACAGTTCTGTTCGATAAGGCGGAAGACATGGAAATGGAGAAAGATACGGGTCTAACCAGTGTCAAGATAGAATGGATTTACTTGAAGAAGGGAAAAATCAAGCGGTACTATTTTGAGCGGCTGAAGGGGCTGTGGAAACTGGAAGCCATAGATTTTGCGGATATGCCGAGAGAGGATACCGGTAAGGAGGACTTCTTTGAGTTTTATGAACGTTTTGCCAATGATTCTGTTTTCCAGTTGTCTCGTTTGCACGAACCGTTGAAGTTTGTGACCGCTGATCCCGAAGACGAGTTTCAGATACTGGAAACGACTTTGGAGGCCGGGCAATGGTTCGCATTCCAGCCTGTATTGCCTCGTGAGAATCTGACTAATGTAAACTATGGCCAGAACGAGAATGTGCATTCCAATACGAAGGTGATTGAAATGAAAGGTTTTGGCAATGGATTTAATAATACGCTCTATTTTGAACGGCGCCACGGTCTGTGGAAACTGATGCAGTTTGAGGATCTGAGCGATTGATTTGATTGTAAATGAAGGAAATAAAAGACTACTCTCTGTTGCCTCATAATACATTTGGTATGGATGTGAAGGCATCTTTGTTTGTGGAATATGAATCGGTGACAGAGCTGCAATCCATCTTGTCGGATAAAAAACTGATGGCCGGTAACTGGTTGCATATTGGCGGAGGAAGCAATCTGCTTTTTAAAGGTGATTATGCGGGAACTGTCCTGCATTCGGCTATCCGGGGGTATGAGGTGGTTGCTGAAAACGAACAGGAAATAGAGGTAAGGGCAGGAGCCGGTGAGGTGTGGGATGATTTTGTGGCATATACCGTGAAAAACAGTTGGTATGGTGCTGAAAATCTGTCATTGATTCCCGGTGAAGTGGGTGCTTCTGCCGTTCAGAATATCGGTGCGTATGGTGTTGAGGCAAAAGATTTGATTGTAAGTGTGGAAACCGTCGAGGTGGAAACCGGCAGGAAACGGATTTTTACCAAAGAGGAATGCCGTTACGCTTATCGTGAAAGCATTTTCAAGAAAGATTTGAAAGGTAAATATATAGTGACTTACGTCACCTATCGTTTAAGTAAGCAGCCGGTTTTTAATCTGGAGTATGGAAATGTGCGTGGCGAATTGGAAAAGCGAGGAGGTGAGGTGGCATTGGAGAATGTAAGGAAGGTGATTATTGCCGTGCGTGAAGCCAAGTTGCCCGATCCCCGGGTGCAGGGAAATGCCGGAAGTTTCTTTATGAATCCGATTATTCCACGCAGGCAGTTTGAAATAGTACAGCAACAGTATCCTGATATGCCACATTATGAGGTGGATGGCAATAGGGTGAAGATTCCTGCTGCATGGATGATAGACCGTTGCGGCTGGAAAGGCAAACAAATAGGACGCGCGGGTGTTCATTCTAAACAGGCATTGGTCTTGGTGAACTGTGGGGGCGCTACGGGAGATGAAGTGATTGCTCTTGCCAGACGGATACAGGAGTCTGTGCTTCAAAAGTTCGGGGTGGCTATCTCTCCCGAAGTGAATTTTATATAAGGTATGATATGAAGATTACAATACTAGGCAGCGGAACGTCTACGGGAGTACCCGAAATAGGGTGCAAATGTCCGGTATGCACCAGCAGCGATCCCCGGGACAACCGTTTGCGTTGTTCGGGACTGGTAGAAACGGAAGGGCTCCGGATTCTGATAGATTGTGGTCCCGATTTCCGTGAACAGATGATACGGTTGAACGATTTCAAGCCGTTGGACGGTGTTTTGATTACTCATGAACACTATGACCATGTAGGAGGCTTGGATGATTTGCGTCCTTTCTGTCGTTTTCGCGATGTGCCGGTTTATGCCGAACAATATACGGCAGAGCGTTTACGCCAGCGTATTCCTTATTGTTTTGCCGAACATCTTTATCCGGGAGTTCCCCGTATTACATTAGAGGAAATTGTTCCCGATTCTCCTTTTATTATCGGCAATCCCGAAGGAAACAAAGTAGAGGTGACACCTCTTCGGGTAATGCACGGCAAACTGCCCATTTTGGGATACCGTATCGGCCGGATGGCATGGATTACCGATATGTTGACGATGCCTGGGGCTGAATATGATTTGCTGCAAGGACTGGATGTGTTGGTAATGAATGCATTGCGTCCTCAGCCTCACCATACCCACCAGAATTTGAAGGAGGCTTTGGACAATGCACAAAGAATAGGAGCCGGGGAAACCTATTTTATTCACATGAGTCATCATATAGGATTACATGCTGATGCTGAACGGTTATTGCCGCCGCATGTGCATTTTGCATACGATGGAATGAAAATTTGTTTATAAAGCCGGCTTCAACGAATACTGGCACAATCCGTTCAACCCGCATTCCGAACATTTCGGTGTCCGTGCCACACAAACATATCTTCCGTGTAAAATAAGCCAATGATGTGCGGTGGGCACAATCTCCTTCGGAATATACTTCATCAGATATTTCTCGGTAGCCAGCGGTGTGGTGCAGGTTTGAGGAACCAGCCCGATGCGGTGGCTCACGCGGAACACATGTGTATCTACCGCCATGGCCGCTTTATTGAATACTACACTTTGGATGACATTGGCTGTCTTGCGTCCCACTCCCGGCAGTTTGACCAGTTCTTCCAATGTTCCCGGTACTTCGCTATGAAAATCTTTCACCAGCATTTGCGCCATGCCCACCAGGTGTTTTGCCTTGTTGTTGGGATAACTTACACTCCGTATGTATTCATAAATCACTTCCGGCGTCGAAGCGGCCAATGCCTCAGGAGTCGGGAAATCCCGGTAAAGAGGAGGGGTGATCATATTTACCCGTTTGTCCGTGCATTGTGCACTCAGGATAACAGCTATCAATAACTCGAATGGGTTATTGTAATGAAGTTCGGTTTCGGCAACAGGCATCGCTTCTTGAAAATAAGCGATCACCTTGTTATAAAGTTCTTGTTTTTTCATCTTACCTTCTTTTTTCGGTTACAAATATAATTGATAAATCAATAGGGTAGAATTATTCGGGCAATTCATTTGTTTAGTTGAGTAAACTTCTTATATTTGCATAAATATATTAGATTTATGCAGCTTAACGTAAAGAATGAAACTTCTACATTGAAAGCTGTGGTGCTTGGACAACCCGGTTCCATAGGGAAGGTCCCCACGCTGGAAGAAACTTATGACGCCAAGTCATACGAGTCCGTATTGCATAACATATACCCCCATGAAGAAGATATTTTCAAAGAGATGAGATGCTTTGAAAGCGTATTGTTGAAATATGGGGTACAGGTCTATCGCCCGTGGACACTGGAGAATTGTAATCAGGTGTTTGCCCGTGATGTGGGGTTTGTGATTGACGACAAGATTATTGTTTCCAACATCATCCCCAACCGGGAGGATGAGAAGGAAGCCTACGAAGTGGTCTATAATCAGATAGCTTATAACAAGATTTTCAACCTTCCCGAAAAGGCGCACGTAGAGGGAGGTGATGTGGTGCTTTACAATAATATAGTGTTTGTAGGCCTTTATACCCAGCCCGATTACCCGCAGATGAAGACGGCACGTACCAACCGGTATGCTTTTTCCTTTCTGAAAGAAATCTGTCCGGGGAAGATATTCATCCCCTTGGAGCTGAAAAAACATAATACAGATCCACGTGCGGGGATTCTGCATCTGGATTGTACCTTTATGCCGGTAGGGAAAGGGCATGCGATTATTTATAAGGACGGATTTATGTATCCTCAGGATTATCATACTCTGCTCGATTTGTTCGGCAGGGAGAATGTATTTGAAATAACGCGGGAAGAGATGTACTATATGAATACGAATGTCTTTTCCATCTCTCCTGAGGTAGTGGTTTCTGAAAAGAACTTTATCCGCCTGAATACCTTTATGGAAGAGGTATGGGGAATGACGGTAGAGCGTGTACCTTATTATGAAATATCTAAGATGGGCGGACTGTTGCGCTGCTCCACCTTACCATTAATCCGAGAAAATGACTAAACAAACAACAAACCACATTTTGATGGTGGAACCCGTGGCCTTCGGGTTCAATGAAGAAACAGCGGCCAACAATTATTTCCAGCAGCGGACAGTTGCGGCAGGTGAAACAGTACAAGCTTGTGCCTTGAAGGAATTTCGGGGCATGGTGGATAAGTTGCGTGCAAACGGCATAGAGGTAATAGCGGTACAGGATACCCAGATACCTCATACTCCGGATTCCATATTTCCGAACAACTGGGTGTCCTTTCACGACGACGGAACGGTGGTGCTGTATCCTATGTTTGCGGAAAACCGCAGGGCGGAAAGACGGGCGGATATCTTGCAGCGGATAGAGTCGGAGGGGTTCTGCATCCGTCGGAAGGTAGATTATACAGGTTTTGAAGAAGAAAACCGGTTTCTGGAGGGGACCGGGGGAATCATTCTGGACCGGGTGAACCGTTATGCATACGCGGCTTTGTCGCAAAGGGTGGACGAAGCTTTATTTGGTCGGTTCTGCAAGGAGCAGAATTTTATTCCGGTGTCCTTTCATGCTTATCAGACTGTAAACGGACAACGTCTGCCCATTTATCATACCAATGTCATGATGTGTGTGGCGACAGATTATGCGGTCGTTTGTCTGGACAGCATCGACGACGTGGAAGAGCGTGAGCAGGTTTGTCACGTCTTGCGGCAGACAGGGAAAGAAATCATTGCCATCTCCGAGGAACAGATGCATCACTTTGCCGGAAATATGCTTCAGGTGGAGAACGGGAAAGGCGCATTGTTTCTAGTGATGTCTCAAAGTGCTTACGATTCGTTGGATGAAGGCCAGTTACAACGGCTGTCTAAGTATAACGCGTTGCTTCCCATGCCCATCCCTACCATTGAAACGCTGGGAGGAGGAAGTGCCCGTTGCATGATGGCGGAAATATTCTTGAAGAAAGAAAAACATTAAATGATAAAAAGCTTATGGATGCAAAATTATCGGCAGCTCAATTGATGGAGCTTGAGAACAAACATGGAGCACACAATTATCATCCTGTTCCTGTGGTATTGGATAAAGGAGAAGGTGTGTTTGTATGGGATGTGGAAGGAAAGAAATATTATGATTTCCTTTCCGCTTATTCGGCAGTGAACCAAGGACATTGTCATCCGCGTATTATCGATACGTTGGTAAAACAGGCGCGAAAGCTGACTTTGACTTCACGCGCTTTTTATAACAGCCAGTTGGGACGGTATATATTTATGCCGTCAAGCAGCACCGCTCCGCCGCTCACGTCATAAAATCTCGGAATAAGGCTCACAAGCGTTGATTTTCCCGAACCCGTACCTCCGATAATTCCAACTGTTTCGCCCGTATTTATGCTGAAATTTATATTTTCCAGAGACGGCGCACCGCTTCCGGGGTATGTCATTGATACATCTTTAAACTCGATGCACGGCGCTCCGGGAACGGCTTTCTTTTCCTCACTGCCGTATTCGAGCGACGGCTCGGCATTCAATACCTCACATACACGTCCTGCCGAGGCATATGCTTTTGTATAAAGCACAACCAGATTTGCCACAACTATCATGGCATTCAGTATCTGTGTTATATAGTTAATAAACGCGATTACCTCGCCTTGCGAAAGATTGCCCGTATTTACGCGTATTCCTCCGATTCGTATAACCGCTATCACGGCAAGGTTCATTATAATTGCCGTTGCCGGGTTTGTGAGCGCGGCAATTTTTCCGACGCGTATCGCAGTATCGGCATAGTCGCTGTTTGCGTCCGCAAAACGTGCTTTTTCGCGGTGTGTGCCGGCAAATGCACGTATTACGCGCACACCCGACAGATTTTCCCTGAGCACAAGTGTCAGTGCATCAAGCTTTTTCTGCACCGCTTTATAGAGCGGCACCGCCTTGAACATTACAAGAAACAGCACCACTATAAACATGGGAATAACTATCATAAATACTATTGACAGTTTTAAATCTATCATCATAGCCATAACAAGTCCGCCTATGCACAGAAACGGTGCCCTTATTACCAGACGTATCAGCATCGCAACAGCCTGCTGCAGCTGGTTTACATCGCCCGTTATACGGTTTATAAGCGACGATGTTCCGAACCTGTCCAGATCGGAGCACGAGAATGTTCCGATTTTTTTGTACATGGCATTTCTCACGTCAGTTCCGAAGCCCTGTGACGCGATTGATGCGCTGTACTGACATATCAGCGCCGAAAAATATCCGAAAACGGCAATAAACAGCATTATAATCCCCATTTTGGTAACATACGGCTTATTCGACAAATTTACACCTTTGTCTATAATCATAGCCATAAGTGTCGGAATAAGCAGCTCGAGAATAGCCTCGCCCAGCTTAAACACAGGTCCTATGGCAAGCTGAAAGCGATACGGCTTCAAAAATGACAATAATTTCTTCATGCGGTATCTTAAATCCTTTCCCATACAAAAATAATCAACCCAATTGTTGACTTTACACGTTATATATCCCAATCACTCAATAGTTTAACACACGGCAAATATATTGTCAATAATTATATATCAAGTTTGTATGCCGTGTATTGCATAAAATGATATATACAATTAACACTGGACAAATTATACAATATGTGATATAATAGATGATGAGATTTTATCGGAGAAAGGAGAAATTTTCATGGCAGCAGCTAAGAAAAAGAAATTTTTAACCTACAAAGGAAAGCCGCTTATCCGCTGCGGCAGCAGAGTTTACTACGGAAATCTTGAAGACAAATATATCCTCGTTCTTGACATTGTTGAATCAAAGGAAGTAAACGGAGTAAAGGTATCGTCAAAGGTTAAAATCCAGCTTATGGACAATACCGGCGAGTTCGGAAAAGGTCAGGTATACCGCAAGGCTGAACGTGATGATTTATACAAAGCAATAGATATAGGCGAATGGTGGCTCAAGGACGCAC
>ERZ772886.1305-NODE-1305-length-22471-cov-4.023019_pt1 | contig 22471 bp, 14 predicted proteins | sample MGYA00512128_ERZ772886 | MGnify/ENA primary metagenome ERZ772886 (study PRJEB29015, sample SAMEA2737698) | human gut metagenome | biome: human gut; feature: human-associated habitat; material: faeces | place: China | collected 2012 ... | reverse complement strand
GGTTTGGATGTTTTTGTCGAGCAGGGCATCGAGCATATTTTCGTATGTAGCGGTGGTGGGCGTTTGGTCGTCGGGCAAAAGGGGCATGTAGAACGTGCCGATGGTGTAATCCTCGATAATCTGCTTCATGGAGCCGATGTGGTCTGCGTGCGGGTGCGTGGCGACAACGGCATCGAGCGATGTGACGCCGAGCGCCTGGAGGTCGCTTTCGATGGTCTCTCCCGCTTCGCGGGTGCCGGCATCAATGAGCATATTGTAATCGGGGCCGATTTGAATTAAAATGCTATCCCCCTGCCCGACATCTAAAAAGTAGACGGCGCAGTCGGCGGCGTCGGTGCTTTGAGTGGGCTGTGCGGGGGCACTTGAGTCTGTGTTCGGTGCACCGGTGAGGTACGTTTCAAGCTCCGGGAAATAATAGACAAGCACCGCCGCGAGCACAAGGACGGCGCTGATGACGGCGGAAAGCGTTTTTTTGCTCCGGGGTTGGCGGCGACGGACTGCGCCGGTTCTTTTTTGTGGCATGAGTCTCTCCTTTTTGTTTACATAATTTGTTTTACGCGATACAAAAAAGCTGCCGCAGTTTTTACTTGCAGCAGCTTATTTTGCAAATCCTACTCTTTACTTACCTTGCGTTTCGTCCTTGTAAAGGTTAAAGCGGAACAGCTTGGATTCATCCGCTTCATTATCGCAGACCACAAAGGCTTCTGCGATCTTTCCGCCTTCGATCAGAGACGTAAGACCGATGAGCTGACACAACTTGCTTTTCAGGTTCAGCTTATCACCGTCGCGCGTCATCAGATACACATTGCCCTCGCAGCTATCCAGTACAGACAGGAAGCCCGGAACATCGATGTCGTGAAGTTCGATCATCTTGGACATCAGTCATCTCTCCTTCGATATGAGATTTAGTCTCATTATGGTTTGCCGATAGGGTTCTATGTGGAAAACCATAATATCCTATGATGGCTTTATTCTATCACAACAGCAGAAAATACACAAGGGCTAAACGGAAAAAAGGTGTGTTGCATTCAGGTTAAATTTTCAGTGAATTTGTTAAACATTGAGAAAGTTTATGAATCTTTCCAATCATTCACCGGAGGCACCGTAGTTCGCGAGCACGCGGGCGCTGGGATCGTTGACGTCGCAGCCCTCCCACGCTTTGTTCGGCATCCAGAAGTCCTTGACCATTTCCGCTTGGCCGGGATAGTATTTTTCAAAAATTTCACGGTAGAGAAGGGATTCTTTCGTAAACGGCGTTGCGAACGGATATTTTGCGGCGCGGAGCCTCATTTCGTCATCGGTATACTTTGTTTCGGCGTAGGCCTTGAGGTAATCGACCATAGAGTGACCGACGGCATCGGAGAACGCGGCTTTTTCGCGGTACAAAATCGGCAGCGGGAGGTAATCGCCCTCGAACGCGTGGCGCAGGAGGTATTTGCCTTTTTTGTACTTGTTGAGCTTCATCTCGGGATCGACGGACATGACGTATTTGACGAAATCGAGGTCGCCGAACGGAACGCGGGCTTCGAGCGAGTTGGCGGAGATGCAGCGGTCGGCACGGAGCACGTCGTACATATGAAGCTCCCGCACGCGCTTTTGGGCTTCCGTTTGGAACGCAGCGGCGCTGGGGGCGAAATCTGTATATTTGTAGCCGAAGAGCTCATCGGAAATTTCACCGGTGAGCAGCACGCGGACATCGGTCTGTTCGTGAATGGCTTTGCAGACGAGGTACATGCCCATGCTGGCGCGGATGGTGGTGATGTCATACGTGCCAAGCAGCGCAATGACGGTTTCGAGATTTTCGATAACATCGTCCTTTGTGATGATGACTTCGGTGTGGTCGCTGTGAATGTAATCGGCAACTTCGCGGGCGTATTTTAAATCGATAGCATCTTCACTCATGCCGATAGCGAATGTGCGAATGGGTTTCTTTAAAAGCTTTGCCGCGACGGAGCAGACGAGGGAGCTATCAAGCCCACCACTGAGAAGAAAGCCGAGCGGGGCATCGGCATCGAGCCGCTTTTCGATGCCGGCAACGAGCTTATCATGGATGTTTTTGCAGACGGTCTCGAGGTCATCGTGGCAAACTTCTTCGACTTCGGCGATGTTGCAGTAGCAGGTGAATTTGCCGTCCTTATAGTAGTGGCCCGGCGGGAACGGCATAACGCGATAGCACAGCCCGACGAGATTTTTCGGCTCGCTGGCAAACATAATGTGGCCGCTTTCGCTGTACCCGTAGTAGAGCGGGCGGATGCCGATGGGGTCACGCGCAGCGATAAAGCTATCGGTCTCGGCATCGTAAATAATCAGGGCGAACTCGGCGTCGAGCTTTTTGAACATCTCGGTGCCCTCTTCTTTGTAGAGAGGGAGTAAAATTTCGCAGTCAGAGTCACTTTTGAAGGTGTAGCCTTTTCTCCGGAGCTCCTCTTTAACGGAACGGAAGCCGTAGAGCTCGCCGTTGCAGACGACGGCGGAACCGTCCAGCTCAAACGGCTGCATGCCTTCTTCTGTGAGGCCCATGATGGCGAGGCGGTGGAAAAAGAGCCAACCTGCGGGCGTTTCCAGTGTGTGGGACATATCCGGCCCGCGGGAAACGGTTTTATCAAAGCCCTTTCGTAAATCTTCCAAACGAATGTCTTTTGCTGTGTAACCCATAATCGAACACATATCGGTTCCCTCCAAATAAAATAATTTCAGTCCAAATGCAAATAAAAAAACAGCCGTTTGTCCCAATTTCTTAGGACGAATAGCTGTTGTATCCGCGGTGCCACCTAAATTATCTTATAAAGAAGATCACCTTTACTGTCTCTAACAAGACAGGCACGGCTTAACGCGCCGCCACACGTCGCACCTACTGAGATATGTGCATCTTTTCGGCTTGAGGCTCCGAAGTGTTATTCGCCGGTGTGCTTACGCGGGGTTCACACTCTCCCCCGCTCACTGTGCAAAGCGGTCTGCCGGGTACTTCTCTTCATCTGTGCCCTTGAATTATTATGCTAAGTTTATACCACCAAAACTTCATTTTGTCAACACTTTTTTGAAAAAATTTTTGATTTTACGCGAAATTTGCAATTTTCCAGTTTACAGCTTGCAGTTTGTAAGCGGTTTTTAGCCAAACTAAAACGTATTTGTCAAAAATCAAAAAGCTCTTTTCATTTTGCGGGAGTTGTATTATAATAAGCTTGGATAAAACGCAAAATGAAACAGGAGGTCTTTTCCATGTTTGCTTATAAAACTTTGAAAAGCGGCACTGACATTCGCGGTGTTGCAAGTGAAGGCGGCGGTGCGCCGATTAACCTGACCGATGAGGTCGTGGAGCGCATTGCGGCCGGCTTTCTCGTTTGGTGCGAAAAGCACCTGGATAAGTGCGCCGAGGGGCTGAAAATTGCCGTCGGCCATGACTCCCGCATTTCCGCAGACCGTATTGCGGCGGCGCTGTTCCGCGCGTTTACGACGTATGGTGCTTCGGTTTACGACTGCGGCCTTGCCTCTACCCCGTCGATGTTCATGGCGGTTTTGGAGCTGCCGTGCGACTGCTCGGTGCAGATTACGGCGAGCCACCACCCGTTCTTCCGCAACGGACTGAAGTTCTTCACGCCTGCGGGCGGTCTTGACAGCCCGGATATTTCCGAGATTCTGGAATATGCACAGAACAGCGCTGCGCCGAAGGAGACCGACAACGGCACGCTGGTGCCGGTGGACTATATGTCGAAATATGCAGATAATCTGCGCGAGATGATCCGCAAGGGCGTGAACGCGGAAGATTATGCGCACCCGCTTGCGGGCTTTAAGATCGTTGTGGACGCCGGCAACGGCGCGGGCGGTTTTTACGCAAACGACGTGCTGAAGCCGCTTGGTGCGGACATTACAGGTAGCCAGTTTTTGGAGCCGGACGGCCGCTTCCCGAACCACATTCCAAACCCGGAGAACGAGGAGGCCATGGCGAGCGTTTGCGCGGCGACCGTGAAGGCCGGTGCGGACCTTGGCGTAATTTTTGACACGGACGTAGACCGCGGCGGCGCTGTGGACAGCCGCGGCGAGGAGATCAACCGCAACCGTCTTGTGGCGATTGCTTCCGCCATTGCGCTGGAGGGCAACCCGGGCGGCACCATTGTGACGGACTCCATTACGTCCGACGGACTCAAGACCTACATTGAGCAGACGCTCGGCGGCAAGCATCACCGCTTTAAGCGCGGTTACAAGAATGTCATCAACGAAGCGGTACGCCTGAATAACGAGGGCGTGAATTGCCCGCTGGCGATTGAGACGAGCGGCCATGCGGCGCTGCGCGAGAACTACTTCCTTGACGACGGTGCCTATCTGGTAACGAAGATCATCATTAAGGCGGCACAGCTGCGCCGCGAGGGCAAATCGCTCGATAGTCTCATCGCCGATCTGAAGGAAGCCAAGGAAGAAAAAGAGTTGCGCTTCCCCATTACCGCGGAGGATTTCCGCCCCTATGGTGAGAGCACCATTGCGGCGCTTGAAAGCTACGCGAAAGCGCACAATTGGGACATTGCGCCGGACAACCGCGAAGGCATCCGCATTTCGTTCCCGGAAAACGACGGCGACGGCTGGTTTCTGCTGCGCATGAGCGTACACGACCCCATTCTACCGCTGAATATCGAAAGCAATTCCGTCGGCGGCGTACGCGTGCTGGCTGAGAAGTTGCTGAAGTTCTTTGACGAAGTGAAGCCGGAGAATGTGGACTATGCGGCGCTGAAGGAATTTTTGGAAAAGTAAGCTGAAATTGAATATTTAAATAAAAAGAGCTCCCGACTGCTGCGGTTCATCATTTGCGGCGGTCGGGAGTTTTCGTCAAAACTCGATGATATGGAGTTTTTGGGCAACTTCTTTGGCTTCGCCGCGGCGTTTAACGCCGAGCTTTTGGAGGATGTGGATGACATGCGTTTTGACGGTGGCGACCTTGACACCGAGGATGTCGGCGATCTCCTGGTTGCTGCGGTTGCCGCACAGGAGCCGGAGCACCTGCGTTTCTGCGGGCGAAAGCGGTTCTGAGAGCCGCGGCATGGGACGCAAGAAATTCGGGTACAAAACAGCCTGACGGCGCGTTTCCTGTAAAAGGAGTGAAAAGAAGGACTCGTCCTTTTTGTAACCGGTAAACGTCAGCATGGGCATTACGGCGGCGCCAAACTGCGCAATGGGCATAACGAAGCGGTACTCATGGGCAGCATCAAGCGCCTGCATCCACTCCTCCTGCCACCGGGCGTTATTTTGCCGCTGATAGCAAACGGCCGTTAGGATGCGGATATACATGCGGTCCATCACGCGGCCGCAGCGCTCACAGAACGGGATGAGCGAGGCCAATGTGAGCAGCGCGGTATTTTCTTCTCCGAGCGCGATCTCAACCATGGCACGCGTTATATACTGGTAGCGCCACATGGTACGGATGCGCGGCGTGATCTGGGGGGCAGATGTACGGTACCACTGCTCTGCCTTTTCCATTTCACCGGTGCGCAGCCATATACGGCAGCGCATGGCATCAATATTCGGCAGGAAACGCTTGTTGTCCTCCTCAAACTCTGTTCGCAGACTGTCTAAAGAAGAAAGCGCCATGATGGCGTTGCCTTGCTTCGTTTGGGCGCGCGCCATGAGACCGATGACAGCGAACGTCATATCCGGCGTACCGTGACGCTCGATCTCGGGCAACTGGGCCACAAGCGTCATGAGCCATGGAAGGTTATCCTCCCCTTTTTCAAATTTGCTTTCGCAAAGGGCGCAATCGGCAAAACCGATGCCATCTTTGCCGAGAATGGCCTCCATCGGCTTGCGGATGGTTTTGTAGAGCAGCTCATCGTGCTTGGACCACGAACAGAAATCTTTGCCGCCGTTCATAAGACTTGGCAGCATGCTGGTGACAGAAAACGTGGGTGTTTGCAAGCTTTTATCCGTTAGAATTTTGAAATAGTTGCCGATGTTCTCTGCGATGCCTTTGCTGCTGCGCTGCGGGAGGGAGATATCGAGATATGCAAGCTTGCCGCGCACCTCTTTGTAGGCGGTGTCGGTCTTTTTGAGTGGGGCGGCATACTCCTGCAGGGCGGAATACCACATTTCGGAGGCTTCGTAATCCATGCAGAGGGACGTGAGCATGCTCATACCGCACATGAGCGATGGCGAGCGGAGGATCTCCTCTTTCGGGATGGCATAGTAATACTTTTCCATCTCATAGTAATGTCCCACACCGGGGTGCTGCTCTGCGTTGCGGATGAGCATTTCCGAGACACGGCGGTGGTCTTTGCAGCGCGAATAGCACTCGAGCGCATGCTCGTAATCTTCGTGCAGCTCATAGTAAAGCCCGGCGCGGCTGTACACTGCGGCCTGCTCCTGCGGCGTATAGACTTGGCGGAGTTCCCACATGAGAAACTGTTGGAAAAAGCTCCAGAAGCGGTATTTCTGTGCATCGGCATTTAAAAGCATGGTGGTATCGTGCCGAACGATGGAAATAAGCTCGTTGATGTGGCTGTCGCCGGAAATCATCTGGGCAAGCTCGGCGTCGAATGTATCGAACGGGGCGATGTCGAGCAGCATACGGCGCAGCGGCATCGGAAAGCGGTTGAAGATGTTATCCTCAAAATAGTGATAGATTTCCTGCTGCACGATGCCGACAATCTCCGGCGTATAGGGCTGACCGTTTTGCATCAGGCGCGAAAGCGCCGTTAGAGCCAGCGGGTAGCCGAGAGAATCGTGGATGATGACGTTGATCTCTGCTTCCGTTGGTGTGCAGCCATTCTTTTCCAGAAAAACACGCACGGTATCGCGGTCAAACAGCAGATCTCTGGCCTCGATGAGCTGCAAAAGCCCCGTAAAGCGGAACGGCATGAGCCAGCCGGGCAGCACGCCGCGGCTTAAAATGACGAAATGCAGCTCCGGATTTTCGCGGATCCATGCGCAGAGCGTTTGCTGATCTTCCGGGTCTTTGAGCGCGGGCAGGGAATCGATCACAATCGCATCTACATTTTTCGGCACGGGCTCGCGCAGGAATTCCGGGTCTTCTGCCGAAAACACGCAGGTTTTGTGATTGCTGAGCAAGGCGGTGGCGGCTGTAGACTTGCCGAAGCCGCACGGCGCGCTGAAGAAAATGACGCGGCACTGAGCCCAACCCTGTAAGAATTGCTCGCGCAGCGATGGCTTGATGACGACTTCATTCATGTGCTCTACTCCCCTTTTATGGTTTATAACCACAATATAACATATTTCGCGCGAAATGTAACCCATCTAAAGATGGATTTTTGAAAAAATTTTGGTTTTGCCGAGGAGAAAAGGTGGAAAGGTAGTACGATTTTGCGGAAATGAAAAAAGCCTCTCGGACACCGGCACGTGCATGCGGTGTTCGAGGGGCAATTTTTTTGTATTTTGTACAACTGTATTTTATACAGCTTTTATGCGGCTTTTTCCTGAAGCTTCTGCTTTTTTCTCTGCGTCTTCGACGAGACGGCTCTTGGAGAGGTCGGCGTGGCGATAATAGAGCAGTGTGAGGGTGCTGCACACGAGCCAACCGGCAGGGTAGCCTAAGGCGATGGGAATGATGGTGTTGGAGATGAAGTTCGCCATGATAAAGAGGTAAATCTGGCGGAAGATGACAAACGAGCTCAACATGATAATCATCGGTGCGCGGGAATTGCCTGCACCGCGCAGCACGCCGGAGTAAACCTGGTTGACGCAGCAGAACACGTAGAACGGCGAGCAATAACGCAGCAGCATGGAACCGTATGCGACGACCTCTGCTTTGCCGTTGAAGAACGAGACGAGCTGCGGCGCGAAGATGAGCAACGGGATTGTCAGAATGACGGTTGCGACGACGGACATGATGAACGCCGTGCGCGCGCCCTTCTTGGCGCGGGCGACCTGATCGATGCCGAGGTTCTGGCCGACGAATGTGGTAGACGCGAGCGCGAGAGACTGCATCGGCAGGAAGAGAAGCTGGTCAATCTTACTGTATGCCGTCCAGCCGGACATACAGTCTGCGCCGAAGTAGTTAACATAAGACTGTACAAATACGTTCGAGAACGCGGTGATCGCCATTTGGATGGCGGCCGGGATGCCGACGCGCACAATCTTCGCGAGCATTTCTTTATCGAGCTTCAAGTATTTGAGCTCGACCTTGATGCAGGAATCCGTGCGGAACAGCGTAATCATCGTAAGCATGGCGGAGACGCCCTGCGAAATGATGGTCGCATACGCAACACCCTTAACACCCATGCCGAGCGACAGCACGAAGACGAGATCGAGAATGATGTTGAGCACGGCGGAGACGACGAGGAAATAGAACGGGCGCTTGGAATCACCCACGGCACGCAGAATGCCCGCGCCCATGTTGTAGAGCATAAGGCCGATGACGCCCGCGAAGTAGATGGTGAGGTACGCGGAGGACTCCGGCATGACCTCTGCCGGGGTCTTCATGAAATTGAGCACGAAGGGGATCATAGCGATGCCGATGATCGTAAAGAGCACAGCCAAAATGAGCGTCATGACGATGGAGGTGTGGACGGTATCGCGCACCTTATCATACCGCTTTGCGCCATAATACTGTGAAATAACGACGCCGGCGCCGCTGGAAAGCCCTAAGAATATGCCGATGAGCATGTTGATGACAGGACCGACCGTGCCGACCGCCGAGAAAGCCTCGTTGCTGACATAGTTGCCGACGACCCACGTATCGACCGTGTTGTAGAGCTGCTGGAAAATGTTGCCGATGAGAAGCGGAAACGCGAATGTGATGAGGTGGCGGAAGATGCTGCCCTGCGTCATATCCACATCGCGCTTATTTTTCTGCTTCAGGATGCTGAGTTTAGACATAATAATATCACCTGCAACTAATTATACACGCTCTGTTTGAGATAATCAACTAAAATCTTAAAAATGTGGAATATCTTTTACTTTGATACGCACAATAAACCCGGTTAAACAGAAAGGGTGGTCGTATGAAAAAGAAAACACCGCAGCAATATGACGCGATGGTGCAGAAGGCTTCACCGCACTCCCCTGTACTGAAAAACTGCCTGTTTGCGTTTTTATCCGGCGGGGCCATCTGCACGCTGGGGCAGGCGCTTGCGAACACGTTCATGCTGCTGGGGCTCGATTTAAAAGACGCGCGAACGTGCGTTTCGATCTCGCTCATTTTCATTTCCGCCGCGCTGACAGCCTGCGGCGTATACGACAACATAGCGAAATATGCCGGGGCAGGCACGTTGGTTCCGATTACGGGGTTTGCGAACTCAATGGTCTCCCCTGCGCTGGAATTTAAAAGCGAGGGCTTTGTGACGGGCCTCGGCGCGAAGCTGTTCACGGTAGCGGGGCCGGTACTGGTGTTCGGCATTTCGGCTTCGGTTTTGTACGGGATCGTGCTGTATATCATCGGGCTGTTTTAAGGAGGGCTTATGAAAAGACTCGGACGTTACACGCTTTTATTTGAGCGCCGCCCGGCGATTTTGGGCCACGCGGCGGTGTGCGGAAAAAAAGAAGCCGCGGGCCCGCTGGCGCGCGACTTTGACCAGACGTTTCTCGATTCTTATTTGAATCAGGAAAGCTGGGAAAAAGCGGAAAGCATGCTGCAAACGGAAGCCGCGAACCTCGCGATACGCAAGGCGGGGCTTCAAAAGCAGGACATTAACATGGTATTCGCGGGAGATCTGCTGAACCAGTGTATTTCGAGCACGTTTGGTCTGCGCGGAATGGACATTCCATTCCTTGGGCAATACGGGGCGTGCTCCACGATGGCGCAAACGCTCATCATGGCCTCCATCATGGTGGAATGCGGCGCGGCGAACTACGCCTGTGCGGTGACCTCTTCCCACTTCTGCACGGCGGAGCGGCAATTCCGCACGCCGCTGGAATACGGCAGCCAGCGCGCGCCGACTGCGCAGTGGACGGCGACAGCTTCGGGCAGCGCGGTGCTCGGTATGAGCGGCGACATTCAAGTGCGGCACGCGACCGTGGGGCGCATCACCGACCTTGGTGTGACCGACATGACGAACATGGGCGCGGCGATGGCCCCCGCTGCGGCACAGACTTTGCTGGATTTTTTTAACGATACGGCGACAAAGCCTGAGGACTACGACCGCATTTACACAGGCGACCTCGGGGCGGTTGGCACAAAATTATTATACGAACTGCTGCGCGAAAACGGGATCGTTCTGCACAACCACGAGGACTGCGGGCTGATTCTATTTGACCGCGAGGCACAGGACGTGCACGCGGGCGGCTCCGGCTGCGGATGCTCAGCCGGTGTATTATGCGGACATATTTTGAACCGCATGGATCGCGGAGAGCTGAAAAATATTCTCTTTATGGCGACCGGCGCACTGATGTCCACAACCTCTTCGCAGCAGGGCGAGAGCATACCGGGCATCGCGCATTTGGTGCATGTGGGGAGGGGATAAATTAGCGCTTAAATATAAAAACACAGCGTTGGAAATGGCTTGTATCAACCAACACTGTGTTTTCTTATTTCTGTTCTGTATTGCCCTGCGGTTTATCACCGACCGGGTGGAAAGTAGGCACCATCTGCTCGACCATTTCCACGATATGCGGGTCATTATGGTAGCTGGCCTGTGCCAGCTCTGCGAGCTGATCTAAGAATGTGAGAAGATCAAACGGAATAGGTTTGCCGATATGGATCATCTTGTTATCGGTCTTCAGCAAGCCCTCTTCTGCCATGAGCTTTTCTTCAAACAGCTTCTCGCCCGGACGCAAACCTGTATATTCGATTTTGATGTCCACATCTGGTTTATAGCCGGAAAGGCGGATCAGGTTGCGGGCTAAAGTATCGATTTTGACCGGGTCGCCCATATCCAGAACGAATATCTCGCCGCCCCATGCATATGTGCCTGCGAGCAGCACAAGACTTACAGCTTCCGGGATCGTCATAAAGTAACGGATGATATCCGGGTGCGTGACTGTAACCGGACCGCCGGCTTCAATCTGTTTTTTAAAGAGCGGGATAACGGAACCGTTACTGCCGAGCACATTGCCAAAACGTACAGCCACAAACTGTGTATCCGTTCTGTTTTTGCTTTTGATCGATTCGACTTTAAGCTGCTCGCGGTCTGCCTTTTCTGCAGATCTTCTGAGATGCTCAAGCTGCTGCTCGATGCCGTCTTCCCCATGCGCAAACAGCACAGGCAGCAGATCCTGCCTGCCACAGCGGCTGATAACATCCATGCTCTGGATAACCATTTCGCACAGGCGCTTACTTGCACCCATGATATTGGTGGGGTTTACGGCTTTATCGGTACTGATCAAAACGAACTTCTTCGCTCCGTATTTTAACGCGGCGCAAGCTGTTTTGTATGTACCGATCACATTATTTTTAATCGCTTCATTCGGGCTTGTTTCCATCAGCGGCACATGCTTATGCGCTGCAGCATGGTAAACGATATCAGGACGATATGTTTCAAACACCTGCTCAATCCTGCGTGTATCGCGCACGGAACCGATCAAAGTGTGTAAATTCAATCTATCGCCGTATTTACGTTTGAGCTCCTGCTCAATCGAATAGGCGTTATTCTCATAGACATCAAAGATGATCAGCATCTCCGGCTTATGTGCTGCGATTTGACGGCAAAGTTCGCTGCCGATAGAGCCGCCACCGCCTGTAACTAAGATTCTGCGGCCCCTGATCTGCTGAAAAACGTCTTCCATATCGACCTTGATCGGTTCGCGGCCCAGAAGATCTTCCAGCTCGACCGGGTGCATTTTGCTCATCAGCACTTCTCCGTTTGCCAGCTGATAAACGCCTGGTAAGCTTTTAATCTCACATTTGCTTTCCTGACAAATATTCAAAATATCTCGTTTTTCTTCAGGTTTCGCCGTTGGGATAGCAAAAAATATCTGGTCAACATCATATTCCTGAATCGCCGTCAGGATATACTCCCTGCCGCCGACGACCGGTACGCCATCAATATAACGATTCCATTTATTTGAATTATCATCGATAATGCAGACCGGCTTTGCATTGATACGGTTGGAAAGCAATAATTCCTTTGTGACCATTTGACCGGCAGCACCGGCGCCGATGATCATAACATTGTGTTTTGCTTTTTCACGGTTATTCTGTGCGATCAGTTGCAAAAGGTATCGATACGCAAAGCGGATCGCCAATGTCAAAATAAGCTGTATGCCCGAGCCAACGATGTAGTATGAAATCGGCATGCGGATATAAAACAGTGTTATCACGATAACATGGAAAAATACAACAATTACATTCGCAATAAAAGTTTTAGTCAACTCGCGAACACCGGCAAAACGCCAGATGCTGTTATACAGCCGACAAGCAATGAACACACCAACTACAACAACTGAATAAATCGGCGCAAAATGCAGATAGGCTTCGATATAGCGCTGCGGAATATTGGAATAAACAAAATCAAATCTAAGCAACAGAGCAAAAAGATAGGAAATGTTCGCGGCCACCACATCATACACCGCCAAAAGTACCGAAACACCCATCCAGTGCTCAAGTTTTCGCTTAGACTTTTTGGTTTCTGAAACCATTCATAATCCTCCTAAAAAGCAATTATTATGCTATACACGACAGATTTCGCCTCTCGACTGCTATGCGTATTTGATTTTTGAGCCGAAAACAAAGTATATATCTAAAATATCGGAAGCATATGGGTAATAGCGTTTATATTATATTTTATGCGCAGTGGTTTGTCAACTGGTGAAATACACAACAGTCCACATATACCATTGTGAAAAACGAATTAGAATTTTTCGGCACACACTAAATCCATGATTATCGTTTAGACCTTGCCTCTTCCGCAATCTGCTCGGATCGTTTTTGTGTGAAGCCTTCTGTGGATTCGGGGACGAACATGATTTTTACGGTCAGAAGAATTAGTTTTAAATCCATAAGAAGCGACTGTTTTTCGATATACTGAAGGTCGAGCCGCAGTTTATCGTAGGGACTCGTATTGTATTTGCCGTAAATTTGGGCATAGCCGGTCAAGCCGCCTTTGACGCGCAGGCGGTAAGAAAATTCCGGTATTTCTTTTGTATAGGCCTCTACATGCTCGACTCTTTCGGGACGTGGGCCGACAATAGACATATCGCCTTTTAAGACGTTGATGATCTGCGGGAATTCATCGATACGTAATTTACGGATGACGCGGCCGACATGTGTGATGCGGGGATCGCCCGTACGACAGGGAATGGTCTCGCCGCCTTTTTCCGCATCTACGATCATACTGCGGAACTTGAGAATTTCAAACACTTTTCCGTTTTTGGTGCAGCGCTTTTGCCGGAAGAAAACAGGGCCTCGGTCTTCGATTTTGATCAGCAGTGCCGTTAAAAGAAGCAACGGCGACAGTATAATCAACGCGATCAGAGAGAGCAGGATATCCCCTATACGCTTAGCAAGGTTGTACCAGAAGCGCTCGCTGCGGTATTCATATTTCATCATGGGTGTATCGATCAGATGGCGCGCTCCAAAGCCTTCCATGGTGATCTCACCAAGCTGCGGCGTGACATAGAGGCTCTTGCGGCTCTGCATGCAGTACCAAATAACCTCCGCGCGCTTTCTGGACGAGACTTCGTAGAAAATGATGGCGCGGTACGGATCCACTTCTTTTTTCCAATCGCTTTTGAGAATATCCGCGGAGACTACCTTTTCTATTGAAAAAATGTGCTTGATCTTACCGAACTTTTGCAGGAACTCATCAACATCGACCGCGCCGGAGATGACGAGGGTCTTTTCCGGTTTGCCGAAAGCAATGGTGAAACGCTTGCCAATCAGAGCCCAGCAAACGGCTGCCAAAAGCTGACAGCCGACCGTCATTATGCCCGGCACGATATTCACATAATTATGGCGAATCATGCAGAATTCGCCATAGAGCAGCAAATCTGCCATGCCAAAGGACAGGAACTGCGAAAAAATAGTTTCTGCAATGGAATAATCTGTAATTTTAAACGCACGGAAAAGATTGCCGAGCGCTACATATACGATGGCATAGAGAATCAATGTGACCGCATATCCGATGCTGTCTGCTCTACGGAAAAGTCTTGGGCCGTAATATTGGAACAAAACCATGGCAAAAAAGCCGAATATCAACGCAAAGATCGCGAATTTCATGACCATAGAAAGAGCGAATTTTCTATTGTTCATTTATGTTTCACACACCTCATTTTGTAATGTATATAGGTATAGTATTGTAATAATAGCATCTCGCTTTTTGCTTGTCAATCGAATCGGGAATTTCCGACCTCTCCGTCAATAAATTTAAAAATTCCGACATTTTTTGTTTAAACGGCATATTTCATAGTCTTATAATTCTTGCTGAAGTGCAAAGAATTCAGAACAAATCCATCATATAACACTTTTTAGTATGGAAAACCTTTTGGAATTCCGCGTCCGCCTTCAAAACGCGCACGTCGGGCATCCATGGCATGTCTTCTGCGTTGCATGCGCCGCAAATCAGCGCCGAAAACGCACGGATGTGAAGCACGGCGTCCGGCTCTGTATCTGTCTTTTCGACCGTGTTTTTTTCACCCGGTGCAAAGTGCAGGCGCCATGTGCCGTTATTTTCCGTGATGATATCGTCTTCGATACGGAGGGTGATCTCCCCTGTGCCGCGGCAAGTACAGTTTTCTAAAACACGCTCGACGTTGACAACGCGCAACATGCCGTTTGGGAATACGGAACAGAACGCATGCTCATTTTCGCCGATGAGCTGCTCTAAGTGCATATCGGACGGGACGGTGAAGCGGAGCTTCTCGTAATCCGACGAGAAAGCGGATTTTGCGAAGAACAGCAAGCCGTTGAACGCTTCGGCATCGCATGCGAGGAAACCGCCGGGGCTTTGGAACGTGTGGGTGCAGTCAAGATATGTGACGCCGTCTTCTTCAATTTTATGGGTAATCATCAGCCCGCGCGGCTGATTTTCGTTATTGTACCAGACGAATACGTAGCGCTTATCGTTCCAGAGGTTCGCTTTTTCGAGACCTTTATCATACGTTTCGCGGATGGCAGAGAGGTTGTGCTCTGCATAGAACGTGTTATAGACAGTGAGGAGCGGAGTGAAATCGCCGCCGGGGAAGATCTGCTCAACGTGCCCGCCGACATCCTGCGGCTTCATCGCTGTGAACGGCACCGACCAACGGTATTGCGGCGCACCGGCTTCAAAACCGAACTTGCGGTAATACTGCATGCTGAACGGATACAAAAAAGCGAACGTGAAATCGTTTGCGTACATGTCTTTGAGAGAGGCCGTCATGCAAGCGCGGATAACGCCGCCGCGACGGTACTGCGGCAATGTAGAAACACCGCCTACACCGCCGAGCTTATACGTGCCGCCGTCGAAGCGGCAGAGGTACTCGCGGCTGTTTACAACACCGCAGATGGTCTCATCATCGTCTAAAAATGTGCCGAAGCAGCGGTTGCGGGCGTCTTCCCTCTTTTCTTCTTCGGTGCGCTCACGAGCGGCGCTTTCTTTGGCTTTTTCGAGGTCGTAATCTCCCTCAAAGGCGACAGCCATGGTGAGATTTGATTTCCAGTTTTCTTCCGGGCGCAGTAATCTTGTTTTCATACAACTTTCCTCCGTTTTGCAAAAAACCGGCAAGTGAAAAGGAACTTGCCGGCTTTTGCCTTTATATTGTGATATATATTAAATATATTATAGTACACGGGCTTATTCCGAAAGGGCATGGATGATTTCATCCATGTGCATGCCGCGGGAACCTTTGCACAGCACGGCGTCACCGGGATGCAGACGGTCTTTCAGATACGCGATGGCTTCCGCATTCGAGGCGAACCACACGCTGTTCTCACGATTTTTAAAGCCTTCGACGATGTGCTTTGCGAGCGGGCCGACGCCGATAAGGACATCGGTGCCGTTTTCCGCCGCAAACGCGCCGGTTTCATAGTGGCCGCGCTCTGCGTAATCGCCGAGCTCCAGCATGTCGGCAAGTACGGCGTATTTTTTGCCGGTCGCTTTCAGGCCGCCGAGAATTTTCAAAGCGGCACGCATGGAATCGGGGCTGGCGTTATAGGTATCGTCGATCAGCGTGATGCCGTGCGCTTCTTTAATCTGCTGGCGCATGGCGGGCGGTGCATAGGTGCGGATTGCCGCGACGGCTTTTTCCTCCGGAACGCCGACTTCTACAGCGACCGCAACGGCGGCAAGGGCGTTGCGCACGTTGTGCTCGCCGGCAGCGGGGACGTACATTTCTACGCGTTTACCGTCGTGCACACAGATAAACCTTGTTCCCTCTGTATCGGCCTCAAGCTCTACGGCGCGCCAGTCGCAATTTTCACCGAGACCGAAGCGCACGATCTGCTTTTCCGGGGTGCTTTTTAATGTGGAAAGCAGGTCGTCATCGCCGTTTACGAACACCTTGCTGCCGTTTGGCAGGTAATCCGTGATGCCGAACTTCTCTTTCATGATGTTCTCGCGTGTTTTCATGAACTCGATATGCGACACGCCGATGTTCGTCATGACGGCGATGTTCGGCTTTGCGACTTTTGCGATGCGCGCCATCTCACCGGGCATACTGACGCCCATTTCGACAACGGCGGCTTCGTCCTCCGGCGTGATGCGCAGAACGGTCATGGGCAGGCCGATCTGGCTGTTCGCGTTGCCGGCGGTTTTCATCGTTTTGAGACCGGCGGAAACAGCTAAAGCGACCATTTCTTTTGTGGTGGTCTTGCCTACGCTGCCCGTGATGCCGATAACCGGGATATTGAAGCGCTCGCGATAGCGTTCCGCGACCTTTTGCAGTGCCGCGCGGGTGTTTTCAACGTAGACAACATCGCCTGCGGGGGCATCGAGCGGCTCTTCGGAAAAAGTCGCTGCCGCGCCCGATGCGAAGACCTGCGGGATAAAGCGGTGTGCATCGGTGTTTTCACCGCGGATGGGCACAAACATTTTACCGGGCGTCGTCTCGCGGCTGTCGGTATAAAACGACGTGACGATATTTTCGCCGCTGCCGACGAGCCTGCCGCCGCACATTTCGGCGATCTCAGATACCTTTAAATTCATAAATACAGTAGTTTCCTTTCGTTTAGCGCACCGAAGCGAGGGAGCCCATCGGATCCCACGGCTGGAGCGTGATCGGCTCTTGCTCAAGCGCTTTGCGCTGTTCTTCTGTGAGGTACTTTTTATCGACGACGACCTGATACATATACTCGTCGAACCAAGCGTCGCTCATGATGTAGTAGCCGTCTACACCGGCATCCTTGCCCCAGCTGTTTTCGACTCTCCAGCGGTTCGGCTTACCGTTATCGTCGATATTGACGCCCTGGAAGACCATGGCGTGTGTCATGAGACTCTGTCCATAATCGAGGCGCTGGGCTTTATCCATGGTGAACTCGGTATTAAAAAGCGTTTCGAGGTCAAGAGCGTTCAAATTCATAACACCGCCGTCGCGAACACTGCGCTTGCCGACATCACAGCCGAACCAAACCGGCAGGCCGTCCTTCATCTGGGCGATGGCTGCCGCTTTCAGGTCTTCAATGGGCAGGTTGAGGTACTTGACGGGGCGACCCTCTGCGACGTTACCGAGGAACGCGACGGTGTAGGTCTTGCCGTAGGGCTTATCGGACGTCGGCGCATTGATGAGGCTGATGTACTGGGAAAGATCCATGTCGACGTACTTTTTGAAGAACGACTGCGGAGTGATGCCGAGGTCGCGCACGAAGCCGTTCGGGGTCTTGGCCTCGAAATCGAACTTCACAGGCGGCTTGCCGAGGCTGATGCACAGCATGTTATAGATGGTCTGCATCATGTCGTCCTTCTTTGCACGGAGTTCCTCCATGGAAGCACCGTTCTGATACGCGGTGCGCAGCGTGCAGGCAAACTCACGCAGCTTTTCGGTGAGGTAGCCGGTGATTTCACGCGTGGAGGAGGATGCGGCGGTTTCCGGCATGACTTCCTTCGGCACGACGCCGTACTTCTCTACGAGGTTTGCGAACATATCCCACTGACCGCCGTCGCCGAGCGGACCGGAAAGCAAATATGTAACAAGGCGGCCTGCGGTGGGCTCGTTGAGCGTCTCTAAGATGCTCTCGAGGAAATAGTTGCTCTTTTCAAGCTTATCGAAGAACAGCGCGTAATTCTGGGAGAGCTCAAACGTTTTGACGCCGAGCTTTTTGATGATGCGGAAGCGCATGGTGTTGAGCGCCGCGAACATCCAGCAGCGGCCGCTCTGCTTCTGATTCGTGATGTCGCCCTGCTCCAAAGAAATGTTGAACGTATGGCGCATTTCGCGGGCGTTCTCAAAGCGCATGGCGGCGTTGTTGACCCCATTCTTCGTGACAGCATCCATGGCGATGCGGTTTGCGCGGTCACCGTCGAACGCGGTCTCATAAGAAGCGAGCTGTTCCAGTGTGATTTCCTTATTCATTTCTGCACAAGTCCTTTCCCGAAAGTAATTTATGAGCTTTATTTCATGGAATCAAGGATTTCCCGAATGACGACACGCTCGTCAAACGGGTATTTCTTACCCTCGATCTCCTGATAATCTTCGTGACCCTTGCCTGCGAGGACAATAATATCGCCGGGTTGTGCGTTTTCAATGCACCAGCGGATGGCTTCGCGGCGGTCGGGAATTTCAATGTATTTGCCGTCGGTCTTTGCAAGGCCGACCTTGATGTCCGCTAAAATATCGAGCACATTTTCGTAACGGGAGTTATCTGCCGTGATGACGGAGAGATCGGCTAAATTGCCGCTGACCTCGCCCATCTCGAAACGGCGCACCTTGGGGCGATTGCCGCCTGCACCGAACATGCAGATGAGGCGCTTCGGGTGATAGGCGCGCAGCGTTGTCAAAATGCTCTGCATGCTGACGGCGTTGTGCGCATAATCGATGAGCAGAGTGAAATCGCCGGGCATCGGCACGGGCTCCACGCGGCCCTTGACCTTGACGGTTTTAAGCCCCTGCTGCATGGCAGTGACGGGGATATTCAAAACGCTGCACGCCGTGATGGCGCACAGGGCGTTATAGACGTTGAACTTGCCGGGGATGGCGACATCCGCGGTAAAATTCAGCTTGCCTGTGACGGAGAAACGCACGCCGAGAAAACCCGGTGTGGTAACGAGTTCTTCCCCATGCGCAACAAAATCGGCCGATTTATCGTAGCCGTAGGTAACAATATTGCACGTATGATTTTTGATGATGCCAGTATAATTCGGGTCATCGATATTGATGATGCCGGTGCGGCACATGCGGAACAGCATGCTTTTGCACGCCATGTACTCTGCCATATCTTTATGCTCTGCGCCGCCGATGTGATCCTCGGAGAAATTCGTGAAGAGGCCGAGCTCAAACGTGAAGCCTGCAACGCGGTGATCTTTAAGACCGATGGACGAGACCTCCATAACGCAGTATTCGCAGCCGGCATCGACCATTTGGCGCATGAACTTCTGCACCTCGTAGTTTTCAGGTGTGGTGTTATCGGTTTGAACGAGGGTATCGCCGTACAGTACGCCGATGGTGCCGATGACGCCGGTTTTATGGCCTGCAGCCTCCAGAATGGAGCGCATCATGAATGCGGTGGTCGTTTTTCCCTTGGTGCCCGTGATGCCGATGACGTGCATCTGCTCTGCGGGGTGGCCGAAGAACTCGGCGCTCAAATATGCGAGGGCAAGGCGGGTGTTATCCGTTAAAATGACCGGCACGGGCGCTTCCACGGGCTCCTCTGCGATAATGACGGCAGCGCCTTTTTCCGCTGCCATTTTCGCGTACTTATGGCCATCTGCATTCGCACCGCGCAGGCAAACGAACGCGCAGCCCGGCACAGCCTTACGGGAATCATACACAAGGTCGGTGATGTCGACGTCCGGCACCTGCTCCGCGCGATACTTGATGGCGGTTAAAAGTTGTTTCAGTTTCATTTTTATCCCATCCTTTTTCGTAAATTCGGATGATGTATACCGACATGGTATACTATGTGCTTATTATAGTCCGTCTGCGTGGTTCTGTCAAAGAAAAAAGAGAGCTGCACGTAAAAATGTGCAGCTCTCTCATTTAATTTTCGGTATTTGCGGGTTCGTCGTTCAACAGACGCTCGTACAGCTTGACGCTGTCGCTGCGGTAATCGATCTTTTCCTGCTTTTTGAACGCGGCGCCGTCTTTTGTGCGGACGGCGACCTTGAGCTCGCCGAGGACGGAAAGCACGCTTTCTTTCGTTGCGCCCTCCTCATTATAGTGGTTGAGCTCTAAGTTGTTCAGCGCCGGAATATCCTTCCAGAGGTAATAGTCGTTATCGGTGCCGTCTACGGGGCCAAAGAAGCCTTCTAAATCGTCCTGATCGAGGTATTTATAGCTTGCGTCGTCGTAAGCGAAAATCATGCTGTCACCGGCGGAGGCATCGGTCGCGAACTTGACGAACGAGGCCTGCAGCTCTGATGTTTCAAACTCCGAGGTGCCGCTTGTATTAAAGCGGCAGAAATTCATGGCGACGTATGTTTTGCCGTCACCGTTGCGGTCGTCTGCATATTTCTCGAAAAGCTCCTGAATATCGGTTTGCAGGTCGCTCGGCACGGTATACTGCGTCATGACGGTGATGGTATAATCGGGTTCCGTTTTGGATGTGACCGAATATATGAAATAGCCGACGACGGCTATGGCGAGCGCGACGAGCAGGACGTGCACCTTGTGATAATCCCACCAGTTTTTGCGTTTATCCGCCGCGGTCTGCGGCTTGATTTCGTTTTTATGAATGGTGTCTTCCGTATCGTCCAGCAGATACCGCTCTCGTGCCATGTGATTTCCTCATCTCTTCTTTAGTATTCTTTGGCTGTGTGGTTTTTGAAAAGGCGGCTTTGTGCCGCCTTTCAGGGAACCCATGCAACTGGGTTCCCTACGGCTCAACAGTCCACCGGACTGTTGAGCCTACCTTCCTAGTTTTTGGGGAGGCAAAAAGGTTTCGTCGTTTGCGAACGACGACCAAAGGCGCTGCCTTTGGAATCCGCCGCCTTTGAAAAAGGCGGGCGAAACTTTATCCGTTTGCTTTACGTTAGCTTTATGCTAATTTTACGCCGCTATTCTTTCTAAAAAGCCAATTTGCTGTGAACAAATTGTAAAATGCAAAAGCACTGCCCGCAAACACAGGCAGTGCTTTTATTGTAACACAGATTAAATTTGTGTCAAGCTTTATCGAACTCAGCCTACGACCTCGTAGCCCTTATCTTCGATGGCTTTCTTGAGCTCGGCATCGGAAATTTCAGCATTGAGCTGAATAACCGCCGTGCCCTTTTCGTGACTGACTTCTGCGGATGTGACCTGCGGGAACGCCTCCAGACACTTTTTAACAGTGGCTTCGCAATGCGGGCACATCATGCCGTTAATCTTAATTGTTTTTTCCATGGTTTTTGTCTCCTTTACTTCGATGGTTTTCATTTCGGCGGGTTTTGCCGATTTTATTTTTTTATCGTGCTTCGTGCTGCGGATGTTCAATAAATTCAGACGAAGCGCGTTTGTGACGACACAGAAGCTTGAAAGGCTCATGGCTGCCGCGCCGAACATGGGGTTCAGCTGCCAGCCGAGCAGGTTAATAAACACGCCTGCCGCGAGCGGGATGCCGATGATGTTATAGATGAACGCCCAGAACAGGTTTTCGTGGATATTGCGCAGTGTGGCGCGGCTTAAACGGATGCCCGCAGGAACATCGGACAGGCGGCTCTTCATGAGCACGACATCTGCGGCGTCGATGGCGATATCCGTACCGGCGCCAATGGCGACACCGATGTCGGCTCTGGTAAGCGCGGGCGCATCGTTGATGCCGTCGCCGACCATCATGACTTCGCCCTGCTCTCTGAGCTTGCGGATGACGTTTTCCTTGCCGTCCGGCAGGACGCCTGCGATGACTTCATTAACGCCTGCCTGTCGGCCGATGGCCTCTGCGGTGCGGGCGTTATCGCCGGTGAGCATGACGACGTGAATGCCCATGTTCTGCAACTCGCGGATGGCCTGCGGGCTGTCTTCCTTGATGACATCCGCTACGGCGATAACGCCGATAAGCTTACCGCCCCTGCTGAAATACAGCGGGGTTTTGCCGGACTGCGCGAGGGCTTCGGCCTTTTCTTTAAAATCTGCGGGGACATCTGCCTGCGTGGAGATGAACTTCAGGTTGCCGCCTGCGAGAACTTCGCCGTTCAGGGCAGCGGTGAGGCCATTGCCGGGCTTTGCCATGAAGTCTGTGACTTCTTTTGCCTGCACGCCGATCTCCTCAGCGCGCGCCATGATGGCTTTGGCGAGCGGGTGCTCGCTCTTTTTCTCAAGCGCACTTGCGGCTTCCAGAAGATTTTTTTCGGTGATGCCCGGGGCGGGTAAAATATCCGTGACGCGGGGCTCGCCGCTTGTGATGGTGCCGGTTTTATCGAGCGCGACGATCTGCACCTTGCCGGTTTTTTCGAGCGAAACGGCGGTTTTGAACAGGATGCCGTTTTTCGCGCCCATGCCGCTGCCGACCATGATGGCGACCGGCGTTGCAAGGCCCAGCGCACACGGGCAG
>ERZ772886.1295-NODE-1295-length-22586-cov-3.781102_pt1 | contig 22586 bp, 20 predicted proteins | sample MGYA00512128_ERZ772886 | MGnify/ENA primary metagenome ERZ772886 (study PRJEB29015, sample SAMEA2737698) | human gut metagenome | biome: human gut; feature: human-associated habitat; material: faeces | place: China | collected 2012 ... | reverse complement strand
AGATGTTTGCTATGTCTAAAGCTGTTATCTTTTTTGCCCCCGGCTTGGAGGAGTGCGAGGGCCTGCTCTGCGTGGATATTCTGCGCCGCGCAGAGCTTGAAGTAAAGACCGTCGGCGTCGGCGGCAAAACAATCACCGGCTCCCACGGCATCACCGTAACAGCTGACATCGAAGAAAAAGACGTTACAACGGACGATATGGAGCTGATGATCCTGCCCGGCGGCATGCCCGGCACACTGAATCTCGAAAAATCGCCGATCGTCACAACCTGCGCGGAATACTGCGCAAAGAACGACATTTACCTTGCGGCAATCTGCGCTGCACCGAGCGTTCTCGGCCATCTCGGCCTCCTGAACGGTAAGGAAGCCATCTGCTTCCCGGGCTTTGAGGGCGAATTAAAGGGCGCCACAATCTCCGAAAAGCCGGTCTGCGTAGACGGCAAGATCGTCACGGCAAAAGGCATGGGCGTTGCCGTGCAATTTGGCTTGACGCTTGCTGGACTGCTGACCGACAAGGACGTTGAAAAGAAGATCCACGACGGCATTCAGTGCACGGATTGATGACCGATATAACCGAAAAAAACGCACTGCGCCGAAAAATGCGTGCGGCACGCAAAGCCTGCACGGATCGCGCTACACGGGATGACTGCCTTCTGCAGCGGCTCATGGCACTTTCGGTGTACCAAAAGGCATCGTGTGTTTTGAGCTACGTAAGCTTCGGCACGGAAGCGGATACGCTCAGAATTCTCGATCGTGTACTTGCAGACGGCAAAGCGCTTTACGTACCGAAATGCGTACCAAACACGAACTGCATGGTGTTTTACCGCATCTCGGCTTTACGCGATCTTTCGCCGGGCGCTTACGGCATTTTGGAGCCGAAAGAAGCAGAGGCATATCAAGATGAGGCGAATGCACTGTGCCTTGTGCCGGGACTGGCGTTTTCAGCAGACGGCGCACGGCTCGGGTACGGCAAAGGGTACTACGATACGTTTTTTGCGCAGCACCCGGTTTTAAAGCTCGGCCTATGCTACGATTTTCAGCTCGTGCCGCAAGTGCCGACGCAGCCGCATGATGTACGCATGGACGGTATTTTGACCGATGAGCGGCTCGTTTTGACGGCAGATGAAGAAAGGATGGAATGAAAATATGAGTGATAACGGCAGGCGCTACGCCCCGAAGGACGCGACACCGCGCAGCCAGAATTCGCGCGAATTCAAGCTGAATCTTTCCGAAGATCAGCTCAATCACACAGACGAACTGGAGGACTTGCAGGGCTCTGCCGGCAGCCGCGCACCACAGCGTGTGGAAGAAAGCTCTGCCGGTGCACGCTCCGCCCGTGCGGAACGCAATCAGAAAAAGGAAGCGAAGGAGCACAAGAAAAGAAACCGTGTAAAGGCCAGAAAAAACAAGCGCATTTTCGCGTTCACATGGCTTGCCATGGTTATTCTGGTCTCTTTAACCCTCGCTTCGTACCTGATCGGCGGCTCCAACGATTTTCTCGGTGTAGACCGCACGGATTCCGAAGTGGAGGTCACGATTCCCGAAAACGTGACACAAGACCAGCTGACAGACATTCTTTACAAGAGCCACGCGATCGATAAGCCGGAGTTTTTCTCCCTTTTCTGCAAATTCACCACGGAAATGGAGTATTTTGAACCCGGCACGTATACGATCAAAACAAACTACGATTATAAGCAGCTTGTCAATACCTTACAGTCCGGCCCGGATCTCGGCGAAGAGATCACCGTCATGTTCCGCGAGGGCATCACGGTGCAGCAGCTTGCCGCTTTGCTGGAAGAAAACGGCCTGCACACTGCAGACGAGATCCTTGAAGCCTGCAACTCTTCGGATTACGACAGCTACTCGGATGTTGCAGCCATCACGAACACAAGTGACCGCTACTATAAGCTCGAGGGCTATCTGTTCCCGGATACGTACCAGTTCTTTGAAAACGATACGGTAGAATCGATCCTTGACCGCTTCCTCAATAACTTTGAAAATAAGCTCACCGACGAAATGCGCGATGACATTGCGAAATCCGGCTATACCACGGATCAGATCATCACGCTCGCTTCCATCATTCAGGCAGAAGCCGCAAATACGGACGACATGTATATGATCTCCGCTATTTTGCGCAACCGACTGGAAAACGGCGCGGAGCATGACATCCACACGCTGGACTGCGACTCCACAGTTTATTATCCGTACAAAACCGCGAATGACGCGCCGGAGGGCTTCGTAAGCTCGTACTCCACGTATGACAACAGCGGCCTGCCGGCAGGTCCGATCTGCAACCCGGGTCTTGAAGCTATTAAGGCGGCAATCTATCCGTCCGAAGAGGGCAGCGAGTATTACTTCTTCTGCCATGACAGTGACGGCACCCCGTACTATGCTTCCACAATGGACGAGCATTTGATGAACATGGCGGAAGCCGGTCTGCTGTAACCGACACAACATTTACGATAACAAAGCTACCTGTGCCTTTCCGGCGAATTTTGTCCGGGAAGGCACAAATGCAGTAAAGGAATGAATTTCATGGAACAAAAACGATATAACGCGCCGGAGCTTCTGGCGCCGGTCGGCGATATGGAGCGCCTTATTTCTGCCGTGCGCTACGGTGCGGACGCGGTGTATCTTGCCGGTAAATCCTTCGGCATGCGCTCTGCACCTTCCAATTTTACAAACGAGGAGCTTGAAGAAGCTGTAAAATACTGCCACGCGCAGGGCGTGAAGGTCTATGTCACCTGTAATATTCTGCCGCATAACGCAGAACTTGCCGCGCTGCCGGCGTTTCTCGAGTTTTGCCAGGCAATCGGTGTAGACGCGTTCATCATGACCGACCTCGGCGTGATGTCCATGGCAAAAAAATACGCGCCGAATGTCGCGATACACATTTCCACGCAGGCCGGCGTTGTGAATTATGAGACCGCAAACGCGTTTTATAACATGGGCGCAGAGCGCGTCGTGCTGGCACGCGAGCTCTCGTTTGAAGAAATCGCGGAGATCCGCGCGAAAACGCCGAAGGCGCTCGAAATCGAAGCATTTGTGCACGGTGCGATGTGCGTTTCGTTCTCAGGCCGCTGCCTGCTTTCAAACTACATGACCGGCAGAGACGCAAACCACGGCGATTGCGCGCAGCCGTGCCGCTGGGATTATTACCTCATCGAGCGCACGCGTCCGGATCAGGTGTTCACGATCGAACAGGATCAGAAATCGACGTATGTCTTCAATTCCCGCGATATGTGCATGATCGAGCACATTCCGCAGCTCATCGAATGCGGCATTTCGAGCCTCAAAATTGAGGGCCGCGCAAAGTCCGCGTATTACGTTGCCTGCGTGACGAATGCGTACCGCCACGGCATCGATGCTGTCATGAACGGTGAGCCGCTTCCGCAGTGGGTCGTGGACGAGACAGAGAAGATCAGCCATCGCGCGTACAGCACCGGATTTTACAGCGGTCACGAGCCGGGGCAAACCGTAAACAACGGCGGATACATCCGCGGCTGGGATGTTGCGGCCGTGTGCACCGGCGAAGAAAACGGCATGGTGCGCCTTTCACAGCGCAACCGCTTCTTCCGCGGCGAGACTGTCAGCGTACTGGAGCCGGGCGAAGTGCCGTATGACCTCACACTTAGTGAAATCTACAACGAGGATATGGAGCCGATCGAATCCGCACCGCACGCGACGATGACGGTCTACCTCAAGACCGACCGAAAAATCAAAGAGGGCGCGTTTCTAAGAGTGAAGCGCGGCTGAATAACACCTCCGTTTAGGACCCATACTCTTCCTATACGGAGGTGTTTTTATGTCTACACGCAGGATCATCGCAACGTATGCGTTTGTGATGTTCTTTCTCGTCATCGCACTGCTCGGCACCGTGACCGCCGCTTTCGGCGGCACAAGCTATACGGAGGCCGCCGGGCGGCAGAGTTTATATACCTTAACGGCCGCCAAGGCGCGCGGCACGATCTACGACCGCAATTTGCAGCCGCTCACAAACGCCGAGCGTGTTTATGTCGCTGCGGTAATTCCCTCGCGGGAAACGCTTGCCAAATTAAACCGCGCTGTACCGGAAGAAAAACGCGAAATCCTGCGTACGGCGCTTGAAAGCGGAAAGCCGTTTCTGATCGAAGTCACAACACCCGTCAGTGATGACGGCATCCAGACATTTTCCGTCACAAAACGGTATGCAAACCCGCAACCGGCGGCGAATCTGCTCGGGTATCTCGACAGCGACTATAACGGCGCGGACGGTGTGGAAAAAAGCTTCGACGCACTGCTTGCGGAAAACCACGGGGAAATCGACGTTACCTTCGCCATTGATGCGCTCGGCAATGCCATCTCCGGCGAAGCAATGCACGTGGAAAACACATACCGCTTTGCGGACGGCGGCGTGATGCTGACGCTGGATAAGCGCATACAGCAGTGTGTGGAAAATGCCTGCGCGGAAATCAAAAAAGGCGCCGCCGTCATTTTAGACTGCAAAACCGGCGAAATTCTGGCTTCCGCAAGCTTCCCGGCCGTAGATCCGAACAACCTTGCTGCGTGCATGGAAAATGAAGATGCACCGTTTGTAAACCGTGCCCTGTGCGCGTATACGCCCGGTTCGGTCTTTAAGCTCATCTGCGCCGCCTCGGCGCTCGAATACGGCATCGATTACAAGGAGGTGTATACCTGCACCGGAAGCATTGTTGTTGACGGCCTCACGATCACTTGCTACGGCGGCAAAGCACATGGGGAAGTGAATCTCCACACAGCGTTGCGCAGCTCGTGCAACGGATACTTCATACAGCTCGTGCAGAAGCTCGGCGCGGAAAAGATTTTAAGTATGGCGGAAAAGCTCGGCTTTGGTACATCTGTTTCGCTTGCAGACAATTTAGAAACGGCCGCAGGCTCGCTTTCGAATGCGCAAGCCCTTAAAAACGCCCGTGCGCTGGCGCTGTTTTCGTTCGGCCAGGGTGAAACGACGGTCTCACCGCTGAATTTGGCCGCTGCCGTAAACGCCATCGCCGCTGACGGCATTTATATGACGCCGCGGCTCGTATATGGCACGGTCGATACAAATTTATCCGTACAGGAAACCGAAGAAAACACCGGTGAAAAAGTCATGGAGCCGACGACCGCCGCACGCTTACGTGCCTATATGGAAAGCACAGCACGATTCGGTACAGCACGGATCGGCGCGCCGCAAAACTGTGTTTCCGGCATCAAGACCGGCACGGCGCAGACAGGTGTATATGACGAAAACGGGGAAGAAATCGAGAATTATTGGTATGCAGGCTACATCTGCAATGCACAGGAAGAGCCGCTTTATACCCTCGTCGTGTTGGAAGAAACTGCCGGCGAAATGCATGTGCCGCAGGCTTTCCGCAAAATCGGCGAAGCACTTGTCGATTTTAATTGACAAGCCGGTAAAAAAGCATTATAATAAGATGCGTATAAGGGGTGGAGATATGGCAAGCCTGAATCTTGAAGATATGCAGCAGATTCAAAAAGAACTGCAAGCAAAATATCTCGAAAAGTGGGGAGGTCTTTCTCCGAAAATCGGTCGCGATAAGCTCCTTTGGATGATGATCGAAGCCGGTGAAGTTGCCGACATCATCAAGAAAAAGGGTGACGATGCGATTTTGAACGATCCCGAGACCAGACACCACTTCACGGAAGAAGTATGTGATGTGCTCATGTATTTAAACGATGTTCTGCTGTGCTACGGCATTACGCCGAATGAAGTCGAGAACGTATATCTCGAAAAGCACAAACGCAACATGAGCCGCTGGTGATTTTAGATTTTAATTTGTTTTATAGCAAAAGGCACGGGCAAATGCACATAGCTGTACCGAACAGAGAGCGGATCCACAGGCTGGAAGATCCTCGGAAAACACCATGTACAGGCCAACCCGTATGACTGCCGCACAGTGATGAGCTGTGCCGTTTTCCGCGTTAAGGAGTTTAAAGTGGTGTATGAAGAAAAGCTTCATGCACAATTTGGGTGGTACCACGGAACTGTCCGTCCCATTGTGGAGGACAGTTCTTATTTTTTTGTAAGGAGTGGCAAAACATGAATATGGACTATTGTCTTTCCGAGCTCAAAGCCCTGCTTTCCATCGATTCTCCGTCCGGCTTTACGGATAAAGCGGCGGACTATCTTATCGGTGAACTGACAGCACTCGGCTACGCTCCGGAAAGAACAAGAAAGGGCGGCGTTTTCTGCTGCCTCGGCGGCGAGGGCAGCCCGCTTGTGCTGATGGCACACGTAGACACGCTCGGCGGCATGATTTCCACAATCAAGCCGAACGGCCGCATCACGATCACGCCGATCGGCGGCCTGCGCGCCGAAAACTGCGAAGCGGAGAACTGCCGCATTTACTCGCGCTTCTCCGGCGTTTACAGCGGCACCTTGCAGCTTTGCAATGCGTCGATCCACGTGAACGGCTCCTACGGTGAAAAGCTGCGCACATTTGAAACGACCGAGGTCGTGCTCGATGAGCCGGTAAAATCCGCCGATGATGTGCGCGCACTTGGCATTGAAGCGGGCGATTTCGTCTGCTTCGACCCGCGCACCGTCATCACGGAAAGCGGCTATATCAAGAGCCGTTTCCTCGATGATAAGCTCAGCGCCGCCATGCTGCTTGCACTCGCAAAGGAGATCAAAGACAACAACCGCACTTTGAAGCGCAAGATCTATCTGCACTTTACGGTGTATGAGGAGGTCGGACACGGTGCTTCCGCTTCCGTGCCGAACGATGCCGAAGAACTCATCAGCGTAGACATGGGCTGTGTGGGCGACGGGCTCACCTGCACGGAGCGCGAAGTTTCCATCTGCGCGAAGGATTCCGGCGGCCCGTACAATTATGCCGTGACAACCGCGCTTGTGGAAGCGGCGAAGTCCGTCGGTGCAAAGTATGCCGTGGACGTTTATCCGCACTACGGCTCCGACGTAGAGGCATCGCTGCGTTCCGGCTGGGACGTGCGTCACGGCCTCATCGGCGCAGGCGTTTACGCTTCACACGGCTACGAGCGCTCCCACATTGAAGGCGTCGAAAATACGTTAAAGCTGCTTGAGGCTTATGTTTTAGACTGAGCTTAGGCTTTTTATATTATTCTATCTGCAAATTATAGAAGGAATGGTGAATACAATGCAGTGGACAGGATTAAATGATCTCAGAGAAAAGTATCTTTCTTTCTTTGAGTCTAAGGGACATCTGCGCTTGCCGAGCTTCCCGCTGATTCCGAAGGATGACAATAGCCTTCTTCTGATCAACTCCGGCATGGCCCCGATGAAAAAGTATTTTACGGGTGAAGTGACCCCGCCGAGAAAGCGCGTTACCACTTGCCAGAAGTGCATCCGTACCCCGGATATCGAGCGCGTGGGCATCACGGCACGCCACGGTACATTCTTCGAGATGCTTGGCAACTTCTCCTTTGGCGATTACTTCAAAAAGGAAGCGACCGCCTGGGCTTGGGAGTTCTTTACAAAGGTTCTCGAGATGCCGGCAGATAGGCTTTATATCTCCATTTACCAGGACGACGATGAAGCATTTGACATCTGGACAAAGCAAAACGGCGTAGACCCGTCGCACATGGTACGCCTTGGCAGAGAAGATAACTTCTGGGAGCATGGCTCCGGTCCGTGCGGTCCGTGTTCCGAAATTTATTTTGACCGCGGCGAAAAGTACGGCTGCGGCAAGCCCACCTGCGGCGTGGGTTGCGACTGCGACCGTTACGTTGAGGTTTGGAACCTCGTTTTCACACAGTTTGAGAACGACGGCAACAACAACTACACGCCGCTTGATCACCCGAACATCGATACCGGCATGGGTCTTGAACGTTTGGCATGTGTGATGCAAGGCGTGGACAACCTGTTCCTTGTCGATACCGTGCAGAACATCATGAAGCATATCTCCCGCATTGCAAATGTGCAGTACGGTGCGGACGAAAAGTCCGATGTTTCTCTGCGCGTCATTACGGACCACATCCGCAGCACGACGTTTATGATCAGCGATGGTGTTATGCCGTCCAACGAAGGCCGCGGCTATGTGCTCCGCCGTCTGCTCCGCCGCGCGGCACGCCATGGCAGACTTCTCGGCATCAACCACCCGTTCCTCGCGGACGTTGTAGATACTGTCATTCACGAGAACGAATGCGCTTACCCGGAGCTGCGTGAAAAGAGTGCTATGATCAAAAAGGTCATCGCGTTTGAGGAAGAAAACTTCTATAAGACCATTGATAAGGGCTTCGCGCTGCTCAACGACATCATCGACCGCACCGATGCAAAGGTGCTTTCCGGCGAAGACGCGTTCCTGCTCAGCGATACGTTCGGCTTCCCGATTGACCTGACCAAGGAAATCCTTTCCGAAAAAGGCATGAGCGTTGACGAAGACCGCTTCCGCGCACTGGTACTCCAGCAGCGTGAGACGGCTCGTGCAAGCCGCAAGAATGCCGGTGCAGACGCATGGGCAGGCGACTCCGATGTGCTTGACGACATTGCCAAGACCGAATTTGTCGGCTACACCGGTATGAAGGCAACCGCAAAGGTCACGGCTATCGTGAAAGACGGCGCGCGCGTTGAAGCTGTCGAGAGCGGCGACGACATCGTGTTCACACTCGACCGCACCTCTTTCTATGCGGAAAGCGGCGGTCAGGTCGGCGATACCGGCGTCATCACGAACGATTCCTGCACCATTCGCGTTCTGGATACCACGAAGAATGCAGCGGGTGTGTTTATCCACAAGGCTGTTGTGGAGGAAGGCTTCCTCCGCGAAGGCGACACCGTTGAGGCTGTTGTAGATGTTGAGAGACGCAGAGCGATCATGCGCAACCACACGGCAGCTCACCTCCTGCAGGCTGCGCTGCGCTCCGTGCTCGGCGACCATGTTGAGCAGGCCGGTCAGCTCGTCAACGAGAATGCCGTTCGTTTCGACTTCACGCACTTCTCCGCTCTGACGGACGAAGAGCTGCTCGCGGTTGAGAACCTCGTCAACGAGAAGATCCTCGAAGACATCAAGGTTGAGTGCCGCGAAATGCCGATCGAAGAAGCAAAGAAGCTCGGTGCTATGGCGTTGTTCGGCGAAAAATACGGCGACGTCGTGCGCGTTGTAACGGTAGGCGAATTCTCTAAGGAATTCTGCGGCGGCACGCATATCGATTCCACCGCTAAGCTCGGCCTCTTCAAGCTCGTCAGCGAATCCTCCGTTGCAGCCGGTGTGCGCCGTATCGAAGCGGTCACAGGTCTCAACGTCATTAAGATGATCTACGCAACGAACACGCTGCTCAAGGATACCGCTGTTGCGATGAAAGTCAATAACCCGTCCGACCTCCCGGCAAAGGCTGCACAGGTCAACGCCGACCTCAAGGAGAAGGACAGAGAGATCGAATCCATGCGCTCCAAGATTGCATCCATGAACCTCGGCTCCATTCTGGATAACGCCGTGGAAGTTAAGGGTGTCAAGATCGTTACGGCGATGCTCTCCGGCACAGGCAGCGACGCACTGCGCACCATGTGCGATAAGATCCGCGACGAAAAGAGCGATACGGCCATTGTAGCCGTGCTCGCAGGTGTTCTGGACGGAAAGGCAACGCTTGCAGCGACCGCAACGAAAGCGGCACAGGCAAAGGGCGTCAAAGCCGGCGTGCTTGTAAAGGCAGTTGCACAGCTTACCGGCGGCAACGGCGGCGGTAAGCCGGACTTCGCTATGGCAGGCATCAAGGATCAGACGAAGATTGACGAAGCCCTTGCAGCCGTTGAAAAGATCCTCAGCGAACAGATCTAAGTTTTCTCTATACGTTCTATATAAAATCTCAAGAAAGGAGAAAGGCAAATGGACTGCATTTTCTGCAAGATTGCCAACGGCGAGATTCCGAGCACGAAGGTCTACGAAGACGACAAAATGCTCGCATTCCGCGACCTCGACCCGCAGGCGCCGGTGCACATTCTGATGATTCCAAAGGAGCACATCGCTTCCGCAGATGACCTTACGGAAGAAAACGCGCAGATCGTCGCACATATCTTCACGGTCGCAAAGAAGATTGCGGCGGCAGAAGGTCTCACGAACGGCTATCGCATCGTCAACAACTGCGGCGAAGACGGCGGACAGACCGTAAAGCACCTGCATTTCCACCTGCTCGGCGGACGCTCTATGGCGTGGCCTCCGGGCTGATTCCCCGCATATAACGAAAATCGATAATTTTTGAAGGTAGGTTTTTACAATGGGTGAAGTTTATAAGATGACGATCGCCGGCTGCGAACGCGAGCTGCCGATCTGCCCGATCAGCGATACGCTGGATATTGCCGGTTTTGTTATGTTCGGCGATGTAGAGATCACCGAGAAGGCCGCAAAAGCGCTGATGGAAAAGTGCCCGGAGCACGACATCATCATCACGGCGGAGTCTAAGGGCATTCCGCTGGCTTACGAGATGGCGCGCATCGGCTGCCGTCAGTACGTTGTTGCACGTAAGGGCATCAAGGCGTACATGACGAACCCGATCAAGGTTGAGGTGAAATCCATCACGACCGACCACATCCAGACGCTGTACCTCTCCGAAGAAGACTGCGCAATGCTGAAGGGTAAGCGTATTCTCATCGTAGACGACGTCATCAGCACCGGTGAATCGCTGAGCGCGTTGGAAGATCTCGTGCATGAGATCGGCGGTAACGTCGTCGGCAAGGCGGCTGTGCTCGCCGAGGGCGATGCAAAGGATCGTACGGATATCATCTATCTGGAGCCGCTCCCGCTGTTCTTCAAGTAATTTCATAAAAGCTAAAAAAGCTGTTCGCTTCGGCGGGCAGCTTTTACTTTTTATAGGGTATTTCCGGCAGCTTCAATGCATAAAAATCTATGGGTGATGCGGCTTGAAACGGTATTTGTCTTTTAAAATCGCGTATATTCCTGTGGTGTTTTTCCTCGGTGCTCTGACATTTTTTGTGTGCTCTGTTTTGGGTGCGGTACATGCGGTATCTGTGGCCGCAGCACAGACCGAAAACCGCCCCGTGATCGTTCTGGACGCAGGGCACGGTGGGGAAGACGGCGGGGCCGTAAGCGTAAACGGTGTGGAAGAGAAAACGGTAAACCTTGCCATTGCGCTGTTTGTGCGGGAAAAGCTCGAAACTGCAGGCTACCCCGTGAAAATGATTCGCGAAACGGACACCGCCGTCGGCGATACCACACTGAGCACATTAAACGAACGAAAGCGGTCTGATATTTTATACCGCACACAGATCGTAAACGAAACTGAGAACTGTATTTTTGTGAGCATCCATCAAAACTTTTTTGAGCAAAGTCAATACAGCGGCGCACAGATGTTTTACTCAGTAAATAATGCCAAAAGCGCCGACCTTGCCGAAACCATCCGCCGTGCAGTCATCGAGCAGGTGCAGCCGGATAACACGCGCGCCTGCAAGCAGGCGGAAAGCCGCGTGTATATTTTGAGCCATGTAGACGTACCCGCCGTGTTTGCAGAATGCGGGTTCCTCTCAAACCCGGAAGAAGCTGAAAAGCTGTGCGACGAGAACTACCAAAAGAAATTGGCGGCGGCTATCGCGGATGGCATTATCGCCTTTTGCAAAGCGGAATAACTCTTTACAAAACATCTGTTCCGTGGTAAAATAGGATTAGAATTATACAAAATAAGGGCGGTGCGCGTTATGGCGGCTAAAAATAAAATCGTCTACATCTGCTCAAACTGCGGGTTTGAATCCGCAAAGTGGGCGGGAAAGTGCCCGGATTGCGGCGAGTGGAACACCATGGAGGAATCCGTCAAAACGGCTATTTCCGCAAAATCCGCCGCTTCCGGGTATACTTCTTCAGCTTCTACGCTGCTGACGCGCCCGCTTGCAATTTCAGAGATCGATACGGAGGACGAGCATCGTTATCACACCGGACTTTCGGAGCTTGACCGCGTGCTTGGCGGCGGCCTTGTAAAAGGCTCGCTCGTGCTCATCAGCGGCGACCCGGGTATCGGCAAATCAACCATTCTTTTGCAGATCTGCGAATACCTCGGGCAAAAGCTGCGTATTTTATATGTTTCCGGCGAAGAATCTGCACGGCAAATCAAGCTGCGCGCAGGGCGTCTCGGTGTTTCCAGCCCCAACCTGCGCATTTTGGCGGAAACGGACGTGCAGCTTGTGGTGGAGCACATTCGCACCGAAAAACCGGATATCGTGATGATCGACTCCATCCAAACGATGAACTTTACCGATCTCAATTCGTCGCCCGGCAGCGTTACACAGGTGCGCGAATGCACGAACGCGATCATGCGCTGCTCCAAGTCGCTCGATATTCCGGCGATTCTCGTCGGTCACGTCAACAAAGACGGCGCCATCGCGGGTCCAAAGGTGTTGGAGCACATTGTGGACGCCGTGCTGTACTTCGAGGGCGACCGCCAGATGACGTACCGCATTCTGCGCGCCGTAAAAAACCGCTATGGCTCCACAAACGAGATTGGCGTATTCGATATGGGGGAAGCGGGGCTGCGGCAGATCGAAAACCCCTCGCAGGCGATGCTTTCCGGCCGCCCGACGAACGCTTCCGGCACATGCGTAACCGCCGTAATGGAGGGCACACGTCCGCTGCTCGCGGAGATTCAAGGCCTTGCAACGACAAGCGGCTTCGGCACGCCGCGCCGCATGTCCACGGGCTTTGATTATGCGCGTATGGCGCTGATTTTGGCCGTTCTGGAAAAGCGTGCAGGTTTCTATTTTTCCAATTTAGACGCGTATTTGAACGTCGTCGGCGGCCTGCGCATCGATGAGCCGGCGGTCGATCTGGCCGTTGCAATGGCACTCGTATCAAGCCTGAAAGACACGCCAATCCGCGATGATACCGTCGTGTTCGGCGAGATTGGTCTTGCAGGCGAGCTGCGGTCGGTCAGTCATATCGAGTCCCGCGTTTCGGAAGCATATCGACTGGGATTCACGCGCTGTGTACTGCCGTACCACAGCATGAAGAGCATAGATTCAAAAAGATTCAGCGGGGTGGAGCTCATTGGCGTCCACAACGTGAGGGAGGCGTTTGACGCATGTGTGCAGTAAAAGAACGATTTGTTGAAAAGCCGAATCTGCCGGAAAGCAAGGTCACGACAGCGGCGGTCTCCGGCGCATATCCGGAGATTTTGGAAGCTTTAAAGGCGCATGGTATTCGGTGCGTCACAACGGAGTTTGACACGCGTCTGCCGGATCCGATCGCGTACCATGCAGATATGCAGATGTTTCATTTGGATAAGGGACGCACGTTTGTTCTGCGCGGAGAAGAGGCACTCAAAAAGCAGCTTACGGATATCGGCTATCAGGTAGCGGAGACTGCCATGACTCCGGAGCCGAAATATCCGAAAGATGTTCTTTGCAACATGTTAAACCTGAACGGCACGGTGCTTGCAAACCTCGGTGTTATGGATCCGAACATTTACACCTGTCTGGAAGACGCCGGCCTTAAAATGAGGCATGTCAACCAAGGCTACACGCGCTGTGCGACGGCTGTTGTGGCGAAAGACGCGATCATCACGATGGATCTCGGCATTCGCGCACTGGCGCAGTTTTTAGGCATCGACGTGCTGCTTGTGCACGAAGAAAACGTTTTTCTGGATGGCTACGATTACGGCTTCTTAGGCGGCTGCTGTGGCCTGATCAACAAAAATGTGTTGGCGTTCACAGGCAAGCTCGATTCTTTAGAGTGCGCGGCGGAGATTCGTGCGTTTCTCGAAAAGCACTGCGTACAGTACATTGAACTGACGCAAAACCAAATGATTGACATCGGCGGCATTTTACCGCTGATGGAGCTTGATGCATAATTCTTAATTCTATACGCCTGTGTATTCATGTACAAACACACAAACACGCACATTTCAAAACAGATTCACACGGAAGCATACAAAGAGGCTTGAATCTAAAAAATCCCAAATTATACAAAATAGATATTTTGTATAATTTGGGGAGCAGCATTTTACGAATAGCTGGCTTTTCAAGCGGGTTTTCGTAAAACCTGCGAGATCATCCGTTTTAGCCCAACCCAATGTTTTGCGGTTTCAGCTTACTTAAATAAACGCATTCATTATGAATTGTGATTGTGTGCGTTGATTCTTTGTAAATCTCGACTGCGGAAATCCGTGCGTTTCTCAATAAGATTGTTTTTAATTACCTCGGCTCCGTTTTCTCTGCTGTCGGTTTAAGTACCGCAGCATATCTATACGTCTCGTTCCGAATTATAATGATAATCCAAGAGTAAATTCAAGTATCGATTAGGCCAAATCCGAAAGCTTTGAAGCCAACGGAGCCGAACACCAAGCTGCGGCTTTAAAATTCAAAATTTGTGAGGTGTACCCGTTATGGATATTTTGCCTGAAATGCCGGAGATTGTGCGGCAATACGCTTTATATTACCGCAACATCAAAGGCCGCGCGCCGAAGACTGTAAACGAATACTGCTCTGACCTGCGGACATTCTTTCGCTTCATGAAACATTTTCGCGGATATGTTTCACAAGATACGCCTATGGAAGAAATCCCAATCGACGATATTGACCTTGAATTTATCCGTTCCATCACGACGATGGACATTTTTGAATTCATGAACTACGCTGCCGATGGACGCAGCAACATGAGCTCCACGCGTCAGCGAAAATCTTCGAGTCTCAAAAGCTTTTTTAACTACCTGACCGTGCACGAGGGCCTTTTGGATTCTAATCCCACAGAGAATCTGACCCCGCCGAAAAAAGCCAAAACCCTTCCCCGCTACCTCACGTTAGAGCAAAGCCGCGAGCTTTTAAACGCCGTGGACGGGCCGGATAAGGAGCGTGACTACTGCATTTTGACGCTGTTTTTAAACTGCGGCATGCGCCTTTCCGAGCTTGTTTCCATCAACATGAGCGATGTGATCCACAACAACTCCACCCTGCGCATCGTCGGTAAAGGCAGCAAAGAACGCATTGTATACTTAAATGACGCATGCTTAGCTTCTATCGATGCCTACGTGCGTGTGCGCCCAAAGGACGACGTGAAGGATAAAAACGCGCTGTTCATCAGCAACCGCGGCACACGCATCAGTCCTAAGACCGTACAGGCCATGGTCAATAAATACCTCACGAAAATCGGGCTTGGCGGCGCGGGATACTCCGTACACAAGCTGCGGCACACGGCGGCGACGCTGATGTACCAATACGGCAACGTGGATATTCGCGTTTTGCAGGATATTCTGGGCCACGAAAATCTCGGCACTACAGAGATCTACACGCACACCTCCAGCAAGCAAATGGAGGAAGCCGTAAACGCCAACCCACTTTCCAAAATGCGTGAAAAGACTGATAAGAATGAGAAATAATTAAAATTGAGCAAAATGAAAGCCTCTATCGATTCCAGTTCGATAGAGGCTTTTATGTTTGTTTTAAATTACTGTAAATGATCGGAAGTATCCGTTTTATCCGAGAACAGAGATTCCTGCTCCATGATCTTACGGTCGATCAAGCGGCCGTTCACGTACACATACTGCGGCTTGTCATCGTCATCGTCGTCCAACTCATCATTGTCGAAATTGAACGTATCACCGTCTTTGGCTACGCGAATTTCAGCGTCCTTCGCTTCCGCTTCCTTTTTGTAGAACGGCTGGATCAGGTACGTATCGAGCAACGAATACGTTGCAAAGCTCGTCAGATAGCTGATGAACGCACACAGGAAAATGATTATGAGCAGCAGCGGGATCACCGCAAATGCCGCCGGGCAGAACAAAAACGCAATGAACAAACCCGCAAGGATTGCCGTAATCATCAGGTTGCGCAACAGGCCCATAATAGAGAAAATAAACGCGTTTCTGTAAATGTGGCGCAGCTTCAAGTCAAACGTAACGATCATAACCGGAATGTAATACTGCGCAAACAGCATTAGAATCGACAGGATGCAGCAAACTGCAAGCGGAATCATAAACATCCAGTTGTCCGATACACGTGTGGAATAAAAGAAGATTGAAAAGCTCAAGATTACATATGCGAGATACACGATCACGCCGTTCAAAAGTGCCGGCTTCCAGTTGTTTTTCACAGCGTCCCAGAAATCCGACCAAACGAACGCATGCTCTTCCCTTGCGAAGTTTCGCGTTACATACGCTAAGCCGCATGTGAACGGCGAAAGCAGGATGAGCGGCAGTGTAACCGCATACAGAATGTACAGGTCAAGCACACCGAAGAACGACGTTGCATAAAGAAAGTGCGGAATCGGTAAAAGGAATACGCCCACCATCAACGCGATGACCACAATAAATGGGATCATAAATGTCAGATTCAACTGCACCAGTTTAGACAGCTTTCGCCACAAGATCTCAAAAAAACGTACCGGCGCTGCCTTTTTCGGTTCATCTTTGTCAACGCCCGGACCCGGCTTATCATAATTACCGAAAAGTCCTAAAAATGCCACAAAATCAACTCCAGAATTAGATTAACTCGTTTTTGCACGAGGATGACACTCATTATACACGCTTTTCACGTGATTATCAAGGTCTAATAAATGAACATATACCTGTGTGGACGAAATATCTGCATGTCCCATCATGGTTTGAATGTCTTTTACGGAAGCACCGCCCTGCAAAAGGTGCATGGCAAACGAATGACGCAGCGTGTGCGGCGTAATCTCCTTCGTGATGCCGGCCTCCGCCGTATACGCCTTGATAATTTTCCAGAAACCCTGACGCGTCAAACGCGAGCCGTTCAGATTGACAAACAGCGCGTCTCCACTGTTGTCCGGGTCCACGATCAAATCGCGCATACGGTAAAGATAATCGGATACAGCAACGACCGCTTTCGCATAAATCGGAATGGTGCGCACGCCCTTGGTGCCGCGGCAGAACAGCTTTCCCGTGCGCAGGTTGATATCCTGCACGTTGAGGTTGATGAGCTCACTGACGCGAATACCGGTGGCATAAAGAAGCTCCAGCATCGCTTTATCGCGGCAGCCCTTAGCTTCCGTGACATTCGGCTGGGAAAGCAGCAGGTCTATCTCCTCGTTTGTCAGCGTCTGCGGCAGCTTTTTCGGCTCTTTTTCAAGCTTTACGGATTTTGCCGGGTTCACCTGCATATCCCCGCGCAGGATGAGAAACTTATAAAAGCAACGCACAGAGGCAATATTGCGGGAGATCGTGGAATTTGTGCGGTTTAAGCTGTGCAAATGCTGCACATACGCTTCCACCGTCTCCGTTTCCACTTCGAGTGGAGATGCTATATTTTCACCCTCCAAGTAGCGCAGGAAAGCCGAAACATCGCGCAGATAAGAATCCCGCGTATTTACGGAACTCGGTTTCTGCACGAGCATATACTCGCGAAACAGCACGAAGTATTCATCCATGTTCATTCATTTCGGCCTCCTTTGCTTTAAGATCTAAATTTGCAAAATCAAAAAGTGCAATGCTCCGTATAAAATCGAAATGAAAACCAGCGCCGCAAACGCAAGCAAAAACCGCACGGTGCAGTTTTTTACGGAAAGCGGTTCTCCGTTTCCAAAAAACACCCGACAGCTGCGCCTTGCCGTGCAAATCGCTTCCGCCGCAAGCAGCAAAAGCACCGTGATGCACAGTATTGTCATCGGCAGATAATCAAAGCACCGCCGAAAATACAATCCGATACCCTCAAGCCGAATCAGTGCCGTAAGCGACGTGCCAAGCGTGAAGCCCTTCAGAATTATCGCAGCGGGGATCACAAGCACACCTAAAAACGTCATGCCAAATAAAAAAATCGGCAATGCGTAAAAAAGCGAATCAAACAAAAATGCGGAAAATACAAACGGAAAGTCTGTCCCCGTTTCAAACGGCCCCCTAAACCACACAGAGTCGGAAACCGGCGCCATAGCTATTTGCGATGTCCGTGCAAATAAGCAACCGAACAAAAAGCCAAGCAGGAACAAAATGCGCAAAGCCATTAAAACAGATAAGCTACGTGGTTTTGCATATTTCGGCTTTGCTTCCATTTTCGTTCACCACCTGTAAAAGATGGTCAATCTATATGTGAAGCGTCGCCGTGTTATGCCTTGCACACTCACATGGAAAGTTCTTCGGCGCGGTGCGTGCAGGCTTCAAACGAGCTGATCATCGCCTCATTAAAGCCCTGTTCTTTCAAGACATTCAGCAAAGCAAATGTTGTGCCGCCCTTTGACGTGACCATATCCATAAGCGCCTGTGGGTCTTTGCCGCTGTTTAAAAGCATATCGGCGCTGCCTTTCATGGTCTGGCAGAACAGTGTAAGCGCGGTCTTCGGGTCAATGCCCTGCTGCGCTGCATAATCACAAGTGAGCTTTGCAAGCAGATACAAATACGCAGGCGAGCTGCCGCTGACCGCAATCACCGCATTCATCTGCGCTTCGTCAATCTCCTGCGTGACACCGCAGCAGGAGAAAGCGGAACGCACACGCGCAAAATCCTCTTCCGACACATTGCTTGTCCGGCACAGCGCCGTAGCGCCCTCACCGAGCAGCAGCGGCGTGTTCGGCATGGCACGCACGTAGCGGCGGTCTGCGCCGAGCGCGTCCTGTAAATTCTTAAACGTTACGCCCGCAGCGATTGAAACGATGACAACGTCGTCTGCATTCTTCTTCGCAACGGTCGGCGCAATGACGCGCAGCACCTCCGGGAAAATCTGTGGCTTTACGCAAAGGAACACCGTATCACAAAGCTCGGCAACTTCTTCGGCAGAAGTACAGGCTACGCAGCCGGATTCTGTAAAGCGCTGCATTTTTTCCGCGTGCGGATTGTACATATAAATATCCCCGACCGGGAAAGTGCCGGAAGATAAGATACCGCCAATAATCGCGGACGCCATGTTTCCTATGCCGATAAAGCCCAATTTGCCGTTTTTCATGATACGCCACCTCACTTCTGTCTTATATACTATAATACTTTTTAGCCAAATTTGCAAGAGCTTCCGTGAATATTTTTGCATCTGCACAAATTTATGTCTATAATCTTATGTAAACTTATGAATATACAGTTCTGCATCACTGCGAATCATTGTGAATAAATATGCAAAATCGTTCTTATGTTCTTGATTATCAGCTACAAAATTATGGCTTAAAATCTGATTTTTTCATCTCTATTCACACCCATTACTCCACCGCATACGCTGCATATTGCAAATATTACGCTCCGTATAATGAGAAGTACAACCCGCATATTTGCATACAGCATAACGCTTATCGCAACATAGAAAACTGCATAGAGCGTGCCAAGCACAAGGCCGTGCAGCAAGCCTTTTTCCCCCGCGAGGCGCGCCGCAAGGAAAGCGGAAGCAAAAACGGAAACGCCGCCGATCACCGCCGCAGCCGTACCGAGTATAGGCTCGGACGGCAAAAAGCCGAGCTTTAAAATCATAAAGGCACAAACCGCGATCAGCACAGCCGAAAACAGCACAGAAAACAGGAGACCCAAAAACAGCTTCTTAAAATTCAGCATAGAAAAAGCCCCTTGAAATAAGTTTTGTTTCATACTTATTCCAAGGGGCTCAAAACTATTCGCTTTTAAACAGAGTGAAACTTACGCGTCTTCCTCGTGGATGGTATCGACGCTGCCGATCGCCCAACGCTTGATGCGCAGTCTTGCACGGTCGCTGCCGGTCTCGATGATAACGCTGTCGGTCTCATCCTTTACAGCGATGATTCTGCCGCAAATGCCGCCGATGGTCGTGATCTCGTCGCCGACCTGTGCGTTTTTGCGCATTTCCGCTTCCTTCTTCTTCTTCTTGTTCTGCGGGCGGAAGAAGATGAAGTACATAGCCGCGATGATCGCACCGTAAACAAGGAGCATGATCAGCATGCTGGACATGTTGCCGCCGGCTGCTGCACCTGTCGTTGTCAAAACACTCAAATTCATGGTTTTCTTTCCTTTCTTTCATGGTGCGCTCCGTTCGACTGCAAAGCGGTCAATACACCCGTCACCAAATTAACTTTATACATTATAACAAAAGCCATTCGTGGTTGCAAGGATTTTCTAAATTCTTTTGTTAAATTTCTCTGAATACTCCTGATAAAATGCTTCAAACCGGTCTTCATCGAGCGCGTTACGAATGCGCTCCATCAAATTGTTGTAGAAATAAAGATTGTGCATAACCGTCAAGCGCATAGCAAGCATCTCCCCCGCCTTGAAAAGGTGGTGAATATAAGCACGAGAAAACTTGCGGCAGACCGGGCAGTCGCAGGTCGGGTCGATCGGTTGATCGTCCAGCGTGTATTTCGCATTGAGCATATTGCGCACGCCTTCATTTGTAAATGCATGACCATGGCGTGCATTGCGGCTCGGCATCACGCAGTCGAACAGATCAACGCCGCGGTGCACCGCTTCCAGAATATTTGTCGGCGTGCCCACCCCCATCAGGTAGCGGATCTTATCCTGCGGCATATGCTCTTCAACCGCTTCAATCACTTCATACATGACCTCTGCCGGCTCGCCGACCGCAAGACCACCAATGGCATAACCATCGAGTCCCAATTCCGCAATCTCCTTCATGTGGTTCACGCGCAGGTCGATGTATGTGCAGCCCTGGTTGATGCCGAACAGCATTTGGTTCGGGTTGATCGTATCCGGCAGCGCATTCAGTCTGTTCATCTCCGCCTTGCAGCGGCGCAGCCAGCGTGCTGTGCGTGCGCAGGAATTTTTCGCGTAGTCGTATTCCGCCGGGTTTTCCACGCATTCGTCAAACGCCATAGCGATGGTAGAACCGAGGTTGGACTGAATACGCATGCTTTCCTCCGGGCCCATGAAGATGCGATGGCCGTCGATGTGCGACGCAAACGTCACGCCTTCTTCTTTGATATTGCGCAGCTTCGCGAGAGAGAAAACCTGAAATCCGCCGCTGTCCGTCAATACAGGGCCGTCCCAGCCGGTAAACTTGCGTACGCCGCCCATTTTGCGCACCACGTCATCGCCCGGGCGCAGATGCAGGTGGTACGTGTTGGAGAGCATCACTTGACATTTAATATCTTTAAGGTCGTAAGCAGAAACCGCACCCTTAATCGCCGCAGCCGTCGCGACGTTCATAAACGCCGGTGTCTGCACCGTGCCGTGCACGGTTTGAAGCTCGCCGCGCCGCGCGTGGTTTTCTCTTTTGATAAGCTTGTACATGTAAAGAAAATTCCTTTCAGAGTTATTTGATGAACATGGCGTCGCCGAAGCTGAAGAAGCGGTAGCGCTCCTTGACGGCAGTGTTATACGCATTCAAAATGTGTTCGCGGCCCGCAAGCGCGGAGACCAGCATGATGAGCGTACTTTCCGGCAAGTGGAAGTTCGTGATGAGCGCATCAAGGCCCTTAAATTCAAAGCCCGGATAGATGAAAATATCCGTCCAGTCATCGTCCTCACAAATTTTGCCGCATTTCTTTGCGACAGATTCAATCGTGCGGCAGCTCGTAGTGCCGACAGCGATCACGCGTCCGCCGTTTTTCTTCGTCTCGTTGATGGCGTCGGCAGTCTCTTTCGGCATGTGATAATGCTCGCTATGCATTTTGTGGTCGAGAATGTTATCCACGCTCACCGGGCGGAACGTGCCAAGGCCGACATGCAGTGTGACAAACACGACCTTCACGCCTTTTGAGCGAATTGCATCGAGCAGCTCCGGCGTAAAGTGCAGACCGGCCGTCGGCGCAGCGGCAGAACCTTCTTCTTTGGAATACACCGTCTGGTAGCGCTCTTTATCCTTGAGCTTTTCTTTAATATAGGGCGGCAGCGGCATCTGGCCAATCTTATCCAGCTCCGTGAAGAAGTTCGTGCCCTTATCGTAATGGAAGCGGATCAGGCGGTTGCCGTCGTCCTTTACTTCGATAACCTCGCAGGTCATCGAGCTGCCCTCGAACGTGAACGAGGTGCCGACCTTTGCACGCTTGCCCGGACCTGCAAGTGCTTCCCATACGTCGTCACCGCAATTTTTCAGAAGCAAAAATTCAACTTGCGCGCCGGTCTCGTTTTTAATGCCGTAAATACGCGCAGGCAAAACACGGGAATTGTTGAGAACAAGACAATCGCCCTCATTCAAATACTCCGTGATGTCGTGAAAATGTCTGTGCTCGATCTCACCGGTTGTTTTGTCCAACACCATCAGGCGCGAAGCGTCACGCGGTTCAACCGGCGTCTGGGCGATAAGTTCTTCCGGAAGCTCAAAATCAAAATCTTTTGTCTGTAAAGTTTGCGTATCCAAGTATATTCCTTCCAATCTGAATTAAAATAGCCGCATCCCCCAAATTACGCAGGATTATTCTAAGAATTTTTCATAAATAAATTGACAACAATCCGTATTCCATGTATTATAATAAGGATAGAGGCGCGGTTTGTAAAAGTATCCGCGGGTTTTGGCCCTCCACAGGCATCGGCCCGCAGAAAAAGGACACACCGCCGAAGATCTCAGCGCATGTGGTACGCTTGGATCTGGTTGCTGTGGCGAAAGCCCCGTAACTGTCATCTGCAATAGGATGGAGTGCTATCAGAGCTTTTCCGCAGGGAGACTTTCGTAAAAGCCTGTGCACATTCTATTATATTGTATGTATGACCGGATTTCAACCGGTTTTTTTTCGCTCAAAAATGAAATTTGACCTTAATTTTGTTTTTGAGCGTACATTTCATCATTTTTGAAAGGATGTCCTG